>Ga0209281_1000066_pt1 | contig 284953 bp, 269 predicted proteins | sample MedtruBG_FD_187514 | JGI IMG/M metagenome (GOLD analysis project Ga0209281, IMG submission 187514) | Root nodule microbial communities of legume samples collected from California, USA - Medicago truncatula BG (SPAdes) (version 2) | ecosystem: Host-associated > Plants > Roots > Nodule | place...
TGATTACATCGAAATGTTTTATAACAGTAAGCGTCGGCATGGTTCGAGCAATCAGATGTCACCGACAGAATATGAAAACCTGTATTATCAACGGCTCGGAAGTGTCTAGATTATCCGTGGCGATTCACTCGTCCGTTATCAATCAGCCGCCATGGTATGTCATCAGTCCCTGAGTGATAAGGGAATGGGCGAACACCATACAATTTTCCGTCTGTTCATGGTGATGAACATCTCAGTCCGGAAAGAGTATCCGCGAGACTGCCGTATCCACGGGAGCTGAGGGTTTGCCATCTGCCCCGAAAAAGCGATCTTTGTAGCATGCTTTCACTTTGATATCGCAATAAATCCCATTGGAAAAGGTAAATGCGGCCTGTTCGAAAGTCCCCTGAGACGCCAGGCTATCGCTGGCTTTTTTACTGAGATATTGTTTCGTTAGCGTGAATGAAACACCTTCCTTGGCACTGGCACAAAAATATTCATCGCAGACCACTCCCCTTGCTGGTGAATACAAGGTACCAGTACTGGCGGCAATGGCGACTTCGGGTAAGGTGAACGGCATTATCAGTAGCATGAGTTTTAGATTTTTGTTCATTGGGCTTCCTCGGAAACTGGCTGAGTAAGATTAGCTGCAATAAAAGCATGCTATTACTACGGACTGCAAAATTAGAATATTCAGATGTTTCCTTTGAATGTATGCGCTTTGTTAAAATGACGTAAAATTAAACCATGGACTGTTGCGTATTATAATAACTATGTTCAATGATAAAAATGACATTGTCATAAGTTTGATCGAGGTATGTAAAAATTAAATGTAACGACTTAAAAGTTACGTGTAGAAATGGCGAATACATCACATTGAATGTAAAAAAATCACGCCGCATGGTTAAGGCATGCCTTGTTTATGTTCTGTTTAGAGTTCTTGTTGCATATATAAAGTATATGGATAGGTAATTTTAAAAAAGGGAGCTGTGATGAGAAAAATTAACTATGCAAATGTGTTATTTAGTCTGATAGCAGGGCTTCTCTGGAGTGGTTACGCAGCAGCTGAAACAATAATGTCATCAATAAGATATTCATTTTCGAGCAACAGTAAGCTTAACGATCCCGACGGGTTTAATATCAAATGTTCTTATCATTGGGATGATACTTTAGTTGGCACTATTTCTTCATTTACGAACCTCCAGTCTGTTTATAAATATAATATCAGTAATATCAATTGGTTAACTAAATCGAGTCGCGTATTGTTCATTTGATTTTTGGCCATGATTAAAGATCAGTGAGATATTCGATGTTCAGGGCCTGGTAGGCATTAGCAACGTTAAAAATTAATATAAAATCAACGGTGTGGTGGAGGGAAACAGAATTATTTCCTTCTTTAAGTCAGCTTTTATCTATGGAGCAAGCGTGCTCGTTAATGGGAATGATAATGTTTTGCTATCCGCAGGTGCAGAGCCGTCATAGTTTAATGATGCTAATAGGAAAACTCATGAGTTGAGTATTTATAACCTTAATATTGGGTATTCATGGTGATTGTTAAAATATGACAGTGACTAATGATTAGTTGGGGAAAATCTTTTATATAGGTCCAATTCTTATAAAACAAGAAACGAACATGATATTTTTCAGGAGGGTTTTTGATGAGAATACCAGAAGCAGTGTAAGGCGAAATCAATGTTCTGCATCCTGAAACGTCTTACAAACAAAAATAATATACTGGAGATTGTAGATGGAAAGAGCCTATACGACTTGTTTCAAGATGACAAGCATTGCACTGAGCCTCATTCTGAGCCCCGTACTGGTACACGCAGAGTCAGATAATAAAATGTCGTTTGCCATTGGTTCTGGGTTTTCTGTACAGAATGTTTATGAGGGCAGCTCTTCTTATACTGGCGTACTGATACCTATGGTGGAAATGGTGGCGCCGACCGAAGTAGGTAAATTCACGATCGCATTTCCTGATGGGTTACGTTGGGATATTCCGGTTGGCAATACGCTGGGGTTAGCATTACTGGGTAATTATGATTTCGGACGCAAAGAGAATATCCGGACGCTGAACGGGGGGCATAACCGTTATCTGCGCGGAATGGGAGATCTGAGAGGTACAGCTGTCGCTGGGATTGAAACAAGCCTCAATTTCCAGCCTGGCCGCATTTTTGTTCGCGGTTATAAAGCCCTGCGCGATCGTACCTATGGTGGAAACGATCTCGGCAAAACATCGTACCTTGAGGCTGGCGTCGATTCGGCACTTCCGTTAACCAATACGTTGACAATGGAGATGGAGACTTACGCAACGTGGTCCGATAAGGATGACATGATGTCTCGTTTTGGTGTGACATCGTCGCAGGCGCAGAACAGTCGATTCGATCGTTATACGGCAAGCGGTGGGTTGCGCAGTGTTACCACACAGTGGGGAGTCAACTGGCAATGGACAAATGATGTTAGTTTTGGCACAGGGGTTCGGTTAACCGCACTCACCTCTGATGCCCGTAAAAGTCCTCTCGTTGAAAAGAAAGTGGGAAGCGCCTGGTATGTAAACGGCATGTACTATTTCTAACCCCCGAACATTTGGGAGTCATACTCAACGTGTGATTATCCGTTCTGTTTGCACGTTATTGAGTATGGGCTCCCGACGAGTCGTCTGAGCGATGAGACTGGGCGTGTATGACGGACTCAGATATTTACTAAAGGGAGCGTCAAAATGTTAAAATTTCTGGTTAAGATGATGGGTGTGCTTGGCTGTAGCTTTCTCCTGATATCATGTGCCGATACTCAGTGGGTAAAACCAGGTGCAACGCCGGAGGAACAACAACGTCAATATACGGCCTGCGAAGCCCAGGCGCTGAAAGAACTCCATCCCGACAACATTGTTGAGAGTCAGGTAAAGAGAAAAACTGAAAAAAGTAAGAAACACCATCATAAAAAAGAGAGCGACCAATCCACAGATTATCGTATTGTAGATGCGAATGCGTCTGAGCGAGACATATTAGTAAATGATTGTATGTATCATGCGGGTTGGCAAAAACAAATAATCAATTAAGTTACTGTTACAAAATAGATTGACGTGCTCTATTTATTGGATTGGGTTTGATTTTGATGGGAATTGTGCAATGGAAAATCAGTGTCTTATTCTATTATAGAATAGTGATGGATTGTTGATGTTTCTTTAAGGTATTAAAATTAATGGGTTTTATTGACGTAGCGATTGATAAAAGAGCGGGTGTTCTGTTACCTTTTTTTTATTTCTTCTATGTAATAGAAGGTAAGGTTGATTTTGTAATAAATAAAGTTAACACGATAGCGGTGAAGAGTGGACATGGATTATTGTTAAAACCAAATGTTAATATGGGTTTTGACTTTGATGAGATGATTGAGGGGAGTGCCAATATCAATATTGTGAGAATTCCATCCGAGGTTATCAGTAAATTTAACTATTTAAGCTATATCAGTAATGGGTTCAATATAAAAGAGGTGAATCGTTCAGGATTTAAGAAAAGAGATTATTGCTTGTTTGACTTTTGTGGGTATACGGAATCAGAAAAAGATGTGTTAAGAAGTCTGACGGTATCAATAGAACATGTAAATAGCTCTTTAAATAAAAAGATGGGATCGTGTGACGAGGATATCCTTTTATATGAATATAGCCTGTTATTAGGGATTCTGAGATTAAATAATATTGAAGTTGAAGCCTTATTCCACGAAGTAACTTCAGAATCTATCTCTGAGCGAGCAGCCCGTTTGGTGATGAGTAATTATGGAAAAACATGGAATGTGAAAACATTATCAGCAGAACTCCATATGAGCGAATCGACATTTAAGAAAAAAATGTATAAGGAAGTGGGGGGCGTGAATGAGTTTATCAATGAACTCAAGATTGTTGAGTCTCTGCGACGGCTCCGTAGGACCAATGACTCTCTGACACAGATTTCTTCCGATCTTGGTTATTGTTCAAGCTCGTACTTTACGCAGGTTTTCACTAAACATATGAGGATATTACCCTCTAAAATACGAGAGTACTTTAATTCCACCGCCAATAACCGCGAAGACTAAACGATTCATCAGGCAAGGTCTGGTCCGTTCTGTCAGCGCGATTCAGAAAAAATAAGAACGCATTGCGTAAATGTTCTCTGTTGATGCGTATCTGGGCCATAAATGAGACATGAGATAGCTCATCTCATGCAGATGAAAATAAAGGAGATATGATGAGACGAAATGCCTTTATCATTATGCTCGTTCTGGCTCTGACTGGACAATGCAATGCTGAAATGTCTACCATCAGTAAGGATGGCGATTTAGAGTTTCAGGTCTGTGGTTCTCAGGATGCCGACGGAGGAAACGATTATGATTATACTACTTGTACGTCAATAGCCTTTATGAATGAGCGTCAATACCAAACGGTTCACACGTCGAATAATGATGCCTTAAAGGAGATAATCCGTCAGTATAACGCTCAGACAACGCAATGTGATTATGTGGATGTAGTATGTCGTGGAGAGAGGGTGCAGGCTATTAACTCGCTATTGAGCGCTGTCGATAATTGCGAGGGGAAATACTATCACCTTACCAGACCTGTAAATTACTGGCAATTACTGAGTTTTGAGGCTCACAGACAAGTGGTAATAAATTTTATTGTTTATGCTCAAGGCTCCTCCGCCATCGGTGATCCACCGCTGTCGAACCTGGTTGCGCACGCAAAGTCACTGGGTATTACCGGGTTGCATTTGAAAAGTGATATTTCAAATTCAAAAAAAGATCTAAAATACGACGCCAGTCGCACCCGCTATTTGGCTAACTATTTTGAAAGCAAAACTATTGAAGAGAATACTGCACTATTAGCACAGGAGTTATATAAAGACCCTTCCCTGTTTAGCGACCTGGGATGCTTCATCAATAAAGGAGTCGTGCTACCGGATTCAACGTCTTCTTCATCGGGCGATTTAAGCATAAAGCCTGTACAAAACTGACGCTTTTAGCGTCGGAATCTATTCGTTTAGTGAAGGTCATCTGAACTGAAACGACTATTATAAATATCCCGCATAATCGTACCATTCACATTTAGAGATCCTCCGGCATAATCAATCAGCCAACGAAGGCGATTGCTATGCGTAAAGCCCGTTTTACTGTCGATTTTATGCATGATGCCCTGGCCTGGGCTGTCGTTTTCGCACGTTCAATGTCGTTGATGACTCCATTGTAATGATGAGACGATGATGTCCATACCCGTTAATCGTTTCTGAAACATCAGTATCTTTTACCGTTAATACTACAAACTATTATATTGATTAATTCAGACGAAAATAGTCGTTTAAAACCTTTGCATTTATACGTGTTGATAGCTCGTTGTGATTTATTTTTTTATTATACGCAGGAATTGTTTACACTCCCTGATTGAATTTATAGTGTAATTCATGATTATTATCGGTTGCGGGGTGTTTTTGATGATTAATTATCCAGTTGTTTTGTTTATATTTTGCGTTATGGATTTATATTATTTATTAATGCCGGACTCTGTCTGGTGACGTATTCCTATGACTTTTCCTTAGAGGGGTTTTGTTTGTTTAAAAGTTTAAAAATAATTTCATTGTGAGCTTGGTGATTGTGATTCAGATCCGGTTTGGGTGTGTATAGTCACAAATAAATTATATTTTTCATCATTTTCATTTAATGGTGGGATTATTCATTAAGAATTTTCCATATCAAGTCACATATTCCTGGTGTTTTCGTGATTTATGAGTGTTGTGCATTTTGATAAAGCGGTTTATATTATTTGTCCGGTTTCGGACATGCGGTCATAAATAATTGATGCTCCTCTTTGAGTCGCTATAGAATACTTGCGCAAATAAGGTAAATTATTTGGATTTTAAATCTGATGGAAAACGATACACGTCCCTGAGGAGGGATGACTAATGCATACATGGAAAACGAAACTTGCTGTATCAAAAATAGCATTGGCCTGCACGCTGGCAATCACTTCTCAGGCAAATGCGTCAACAGACATTTCTGGAACACGATATAATACATTCGTCCATTATAATGACGAAACTCATGCTGATGGGGTGTATTTCCAGGGCTATGCTGGATGGAATAATTATGCTGCTGACAGCCTGTATAATGGAAACATTTATCCGCAAATCAACAATGCAACGGTAAATGGCGTCATCTCAACCTACTATCTGAGTAATGGATTGGCGGGTGACACCAATCCCAATAGTTTAACAATCAAAAACAGTACCATTCATGGGATGATCACCTCCCAATGCATGACCACGGATTGCGCTGAGCGCGAGACGGGGTATGTGTACGATCGTCTTTCACTGACGGTTGATCACTCAACCATTGACGATAATTTCGAACATTACACCTATAACGGTACACATGCCGACGGTTCGCAAGATACGCATGTTGTTGATGTTTACGACCTTGGCACCGCCATTACGCTGGACCAGGAAGTCGATTTAACCATTAAAAATAATTCTCGTGTCGCGGGCATTACGCTGACGCAGGGGTACGAGTGGGCAGATATTGATGACAACACCGTCAGCACGGGTGTTGATAGCCGTGAAATCTTCACTAACACCATCAATGTCACTGATTCAACGGTAACATCAGGGTCATGGTCAGATGAGGGCACATCTGGCTGGTTTGGCAACACCAATAATGCGGGCGATTACAGCGGCACGGGTACGATGAACCCTGACGATTTTGCGATTTCCGCTATCGCAAATCCGAATGCAGATAACGCTATGCAGACCACTGTTAACCTCAACAATTCAATTCTGTTAGGCGATATTTTCTTCTCCAGTAACTTTGACGAGAACTTCTTCCCGAACGGTGCAGACAGCTATCGTGATACCGATTCAGCGGTAGACACCAACGGTTGGGATGGCACCGATCGTATGGATGTGACGTTGAACAACGGCAGTAAGTGGGTTGGCGCGGCGATCTCTGCACATCAGGTCGATACGGATGGCGATGGCGTTTATGACGGATTCGAATTGGGTACCGAGGCGACCGCAACCCTGCTCGACATTGACGCGAACAGCCTGTGGCCATGGTCTACCTACGGGGTTGAAAATGGCGACACGGCGTACAGCGAAGGTGATCACGTTGCCGGCAACCGTGTTTATCAGAGTGGTCTGTTCAATGTCATGCTGAATGGTGGTTCTCAGTGGGATACCACGAAACTCTCTCTGATTGATTCTCTGAGCATCAACAGTGGGTCAGTGGTGAACGTTGCAGATTCTACGCTGATTTCAGATACCATCGCGTTGACCGGTGGCGCAGCACTGAACATCAATGAAGACGGTCATGTCGCGACCGATTCGCTGAGCATCAACAACAGTACCGTCACCCTTGCTGATGATGTCGCTGCTGGCTGGGGCACCAGTAATGCTGCGTTGTACGCTAACACCATCAACGTCACCAATGACGGTGTTCTGGATGTGGGTAATAGCACCGCGTACGCGCTGCGGACGGATACGCTGAATCTGACCAGCTCGACCGATGCGAACGGTAATGTTCATGCAGGTGTCTTTAACATTCATAGCAACAACTTTGTGTTGGAAGCAGACCTGACTAACGATCGGACCTGGGACACCTCTAAGGCTAACTATGGTTACGGTATTATCGCGATGAACTCTGATGGCCACATGACCGTCAGTGGTAATGGTGATGCTGAAACAACAGCGACCGGTAACTATAAAGTGCGTATCGACAATGCCACGGGTGAAGGTTCCATCGCGGATTACAAAGGCAAAGAGCTGATCTATGTCAACGACCGGAACAGCACGGCAACCTTCTCTGCAGCGAACAAGGCTGACATGGGCGCGTATACTTACCAGGCTCAGCAGCAAGGCAACGCCGTTGTTATGCAGCAGACGAGACTGACTGACTACGCAAACATGGCATTGAGCATTCCGTCTGCGAACACCAACATCTGGAATCTGCAGCAGGATACCGTCGGGACGCGTCTGACCAACTCCCGTCATGGTCTGACGGATAACGGCGGCGCATGGGTCAGCTACTTCGGCGGTGGCTTCAGCGGTGACAACGACACCATTCGTTATGACCAGGATGTTAACGGCATCATGGTGGGTGTGGATAGCAAAGTTGACGGTAATTACGCGAAGTGGACTGTCGGTGCGGCGGCAGGCTTTGCGAAGGGCGACATTAAAGATCGTACCGGTAAGGTGGATCAGGACAGCCAGTCGGCTTACCTCTATACCTCGGCGTACTTTGCAAACAACATCTTTGTTGATGGCAACCTGAGCTATTCACACTTTAGCAACGATCTGACTGCCAACATGAGCAATGGTCAGCATGTCAGTGGCGATAGCTCCTCTGATGCCTGGGGCTTTGGTCTGAAACTGGGCTATGACTGGAAACCTTCTGATGCGGCCTATGTGACGCCGTATGCCGGCATCTCTGGTCTGTTCCAGTCTGGTGATGATTATCGTCTGAGCAACAAGATGAAAGTGGATAGCCAGTCTTACGACAGCATGCGTTATGAGCTGGGCGTGGATACGGGTTACACCTTCACTTACAGCGAAGATCAGGCGCTGACGCCTTACTTCAAGCTGGCTTATGTTTACGATGATTCTGACAACGATGCCAGGGTGAATGGCGATTCTATCGATAACGGTGTTAAAGGTTCTGCGGTACGTGTTGGACTGGGTACTCAGTTCAGCTTTACCAGGAACTTCAGCGCCTATAGCGATGTGAATTACCTCGGCGGTGGCGATGTGGATCAGGACTGGGCTGCAAACGTAGGGGTTAAATATACCTGGTAATCATTTCTCACTGAGAAAATGAAAAAAGGATATTAACACTGAGAATTGCCCGTCAAGAATTTGACGGGCAATTTTTGCAAGGAGCAATATGCTGTCAATAGCGAAGCCAATAGCTGAATTTATCAAACTGGATGCACATTTATCATCATACGGCACCCATTTTGATGTCTTATGCAAAAAACAGGTGCTTTACTTTAACGAGTCGAACGACAACAAAGTTGTTGTTATTCGTTCGGGAACCATTTCAATCCGTCGAGGGAAAGCTGTATTGATTGGTTTTGCCGAGGCTCCGATTATTACTGGATTAGCAAATAGCCTCATCGAAGCCGATGCTCACTATCAATTAATGACAGAAGCGAAGTGTTCAGGGTATTTTCTCCCTGCATCCATCGGGATGAAAGTTATTGAGGATAATAGCCTGTGGCGTGAAGCTTTTTGCTGGTTGGCCTGGCGTAACCGGGTTATGGAACTTCGTGACCTACAACTGATCGGTAATAATTCCTATGATCAGATTCGCGTTACGCTGATGTCGATGATGGAATGGGATGAGACGCTACGCAATCGCGTTGGCGTCATGAATTATATCCATCAGAGAACCTGTATTTCTCGTTCTGTCGTCGCTGAGGTTCTCTCGGCGTTGCGCAAGGGGGGGTATATTGAAATGAAACAAGGTAAATTGATCGCAGTGAATCATCTGCCCGCTGAGTACTGAATATTTAATGATGTTGACACAACATTCACCCCCTACCGCCCAACCTCATCTTCTCTCTGCCTGACACATTGCATTGACAGCACCGCCTGTAACGTTACACTAAACCGTTGTAGTTCATAATCCCTGAGAAGATGGCGATGTCGGGTATGAGTGTCTTCCGCCATTCATCAATTGCCGCAAAGGAGATGTATGGCAAATATTCGTGATGTCGCAAAGCATGCTGGCGTTTCCGTCAGTACGGTATCCAATGTGCTCAACGGCCGGACCGATCAAATGCGGGCTGAAACGCTGGCGCGTATCCAGCAGAGCATGCAGACGCTGAATTACTTTCCAAACCGGGTAGCGCAACAGCTCAAGACCGGACAGGCCAAAATGATTGGCCTGCTGGTGCCATCCATCGTGAATCCCAGCTTTGCCGCGCTGGCCCGTGAAGTCGATCTGGCGGCCAAAAAGCGCCAACTGCGGGTACTGATTGGAAATACCTACCGACAGATTGAAGAAGAAGAAGCCTTTCTGGACGACATGTTTTCCCACGGCGTCCGCGGGATTATCGTTGCCGCCTGCGATATTGAAAAAGCGCATTTTGCGCGAGCGGCAGAGCAGGGCATGGTGATGGTGAACTATGATGGCCGTATGCCTGTGCGTGCTCAATCGGATCACTTTGCGCTGGACAGCGTATCTATGGATAACATTGATGCCGGGCGAATGGCGGCAGAACACCTGATCGCACAGGGGTGCCGTCGCCTCGCGTTTGCCACGGTGGAAGGGATGACCCCCAGTCGTGCGCACAAAATCGAGGGCTTTCTCCGCGCGGTGCAAGACCACGGGCTTTATCGCGAAGGGATGGTCGTTGAAGGCCAGGCCATGGCGGCCTATGGCGACACGGAAATGACAGAACTCGGGCGAGCACTGGCATTAAAAATCAGCCATCAGCCTGTGTTCCCGGATGGTATCGTGGCGATCAACGATGCGCTGGGTATTGGGTTGATGGCCGGTCTGCATCAGGCAGGGATCCAGGTGCCACAACAAATCTCTATTGTGGGCATCGACAATATTCCGCTCTCCGGACTGGTTTTCCCTGGTCTGACTTCTATCATGCCGCCGCTTCGGGAGATGGCAGAAGTGATGGTTGAGCGGTTGATTGCGCGGACTGAAAATCCGGCCATTCCGCCAGAGGAGTTTCTGTTCCCTCCGTCGCTGGTTTCCCGACAATCGGTACGGTAGCGGCGTGGCACGAGAAGAACGACACGTTCTTCTCGCTCTGTCATACCAAAGTTGGGGCCACGGTCAGCAGGATATTGGCGAAGCGGCGGGTTTCGCCGGAGGCGATGACCAGGATCGTGTCGGACGATTTGGCCAGCGAATAAAACGCGTTACGTTCAACATGTTCAACCTCGATTGCCTCAGAAAGCAGGCCGCGGTATTCACGCTCAACCGTATTATCAAAATCCGCCGGACTTGCCATTAACGTCGCTTTCTCCACATTAATATAGCCGAGGATTTTCTCCAGAATGACGACGCTGCTGATCATCCCTGGAGTAAAATTAAGCCAGATAATCCGTGCCTGCGCAGAAGTATTGGTTAAAAAAGAATAATTGGCATCGGTGATTAGAATATTCGCCTTGTGTCCGCACTGTGCCAGCGCCTGTAATAAATCGGGATGAATAATATCTGACTTGATCATATGTCATACCTTTTAAAACTGGCGGGCATTATCGCCCGCCACATTTTTATGCCCGGTAAATACCGCCATTAATGTCGATGGTGGCACCGGAAACGAAACCATCATATTCAGAGGCGAGGAAACAGATGACCCTTGCCACATCTTCCGGCGTGCCCGCTCTTCCCAGAGGAATGGCCTGGATTGTCTGATCTGCAGAGGCCTGCGTGGTGTGCTGATTATGAAAACGCGTGCCGAGAATCAAGCCAGGCGCAACGGCATTGACGCGGATACCGTGTTCACCGAGCTCAGCGGCAAGCGAGCGAGTCCAGGTCAGCACTGCGCCTTTGGTGGTGGAGTAGACCAGAGAACCTGCATGGCCGCCAGAGCGTCCGGCCAGGGAGGCCAGGTTGACAATACTGGCGCCGTCTGGCGCGGCCTTCAGCCACGGTAATGCCTGCTGAGTGACATTCAGCATCGTCGTCATATTGACGTCGATCACCGTGCGCCAGAAATGTGGCTCAATCTCGCCCAGCCATTTGCGGGCAATAATGCCGCCGACGTTATTGATCAGAATATCGATACCATCGAGAAATTCCGCAGCTTGCGCTACACAGCGGGCAGCGTCTTCTTCATCGGTTAAATCGGCGAAACCACAGGCCGCCCGACAGCCCTGTTGTTCGGCGAGCGCCATTAATTCCCGTGGGCCTTCCTCGCCACTGAAATAATGAATATAAATATCGCATCCCGCCTCAATCAGTTTTTTCGCGGTTTCTTTACCAATGCCTTGTTCTGCGCCTGTAATAAACGCTTTTTTACCCGTTAATAATCCCATTTCATACTCCCGTTATTCATATTTAAACGGCATCAGATAACGATGTGACATCGTTATGCCGTTTTTTGTGCGTGGATATCCCTGCCACCTGAGCGTGGCAAATACAGGACGTCATTATCAGTAGCCGGCCAGTCCGGGCAGCCAGGTGGTTAATGGTGGCGCCATGGCGACAATAATGATGCCGACAAAAACCACCGCCAGATATTTCGCCATCGGTTTGATGACGTGCTTCATTTCCACGCCACAAATGGCGCAGGTGGTGTACAGACCCAGGCCGATTGGCGGTGAAAACAGGCCAAAGCCCATTGCCATGATCATCACAATGCCAAAGTGCAGCGGATTAAAGCCAAGCTGAATGGCTATTGGCACCAGAATCGGGGCAAAAATGATCAATGCAGGCGCACCTTCGAGAACCGCACCAAAGATGATCAGAATGACAATAGTCAACATCAGGAACAGCCAGGCCCCTTGCTCCATGCCAATGCCAACCAGCAGTTCAGCGATCTGTTGTGGGATCATCTGAATGGTCAGGGCATAAGAGAGGCTGGTCGCACAGGCCACAATGAACAGCAGGACGCCAGACATCGCCGCGATATCAACGAACATTTTCACCGTGGCTTTCAGCGTCAGCTCACCAAACGCCAGGCGGCCCACTACAATGGCGTAGATCACCGCGAAGGCGGAAATTTCCGTAGAGGTGGCGATCCCCATCATGACCCCACGACCAATCATGAAGATCATGACCAGGCCGACAGCGGCGCCGAGGTATAGCTGAGTCCGCGGACGTAATACCGGGTAGGCTTCGCTGACGTTAATTTTTCCGCCGAAGCGGTTGGCGGCGACCATTAACAGCACCAGCAGGCAGGCCGCAGGTATCAGGCCAGCGATAAACAGTGCGCCGATGGAGATATTGGCGACAAAGCCCATCACGATCAGGTTCACGCAGGGAGGAATAGTCTCCGCCATCACTGCGGATGCGGCAAATACCCCGGCGGCCTCTTCGCTGTCCTGCTTCGCGCGTCGAACCGCGGGCATTAACACGCCGCCGACGGCCGCTACATCGGCCAGTTTGGAACCGGAGATGCCAGAGAAAAAGGCCATCGACAGCACGGTGGTCATGTTCAGACCGCCGCGAAAGCGTCCCATACCGCGCACAATCAGTTCGACCAGACGCGTGGACATGCCGTTGATTTCCATCGCCGCACCGGCAAGCAAGAAGAACGGAATCGCCAACAGAACAAAGTGGTCAACGCCAGCCGCAACCTGCTGGGAGAAAAAGACAAACGGCAGGGAAGGATCGCAGATAAAAAAGACCATGGCGGACATGCCGAGCGTGAAGGCGATTGGCACACCGGCCAGAATGCCGAGCACGAAGCAAATCAGCATCAGGCCTGCCGCCGCGCTGGCCGGATCGGCCATCAGCGACAGTTTCAGATAACCCAGCGCCGCCAGTACGATGATCCCCGCGCCGCTAAGCAACACCACTTTTGTGCGTTCATGCAGCGCATGTTCCAGCGCAGCCACCATCATCACCACAGAGCCTATTAATACCGGAATGACGTAGATGGTCTGCGGCAGGCCCGTCTCAGTGGTTTGTAGTCTCGCGGCTTGTACCAGATCATAGCTGGAAACGACCAGTCCAACGGAGACCAGAAACAGGATCCAGCGGCTGGCATGAACAACGTAAGGGCGAACGCTTTCAGGCAGGAAGCGTAAGAACAGATCAACGCCAATGTGTCCGCCTCTGCCGGTCGAGGTGGCGACGCCAAAAAAGACCAGCGCAATCATCAACGCTCGTGCCACCTCTTCCGCCCAGTGGATCGGTGAGTGCAGGGCGTAGCGCCAGATCACCGAAGCAAATACCACCAGTACGTTGATAAACAGCACCAGCGCTCCGGCCCAGGACGTTAAGGTTGTTAAAAATCGACTCAGCCGCCCCAACAGCGTCAACAAAGACTTTTCATCCTTTGTTTTCATCGGGATATCAGCCATGATGAACTCCTTTCATGGTTTATGTGGGCAACATCGCCGACCCGCTAAACCCCGCAGGCCGACGATGCACGGCTTATGGTTTGTCGCTCGGCGCTGCGGCGCTGATCTCGTCCACCATAGGTTTCAGATCCGGGTATTTATCCAGGAAGGCTTTCCACACAGGCTGTACGGCCTGAGCGAAGAACGCGCGATCGGTTTCCCGGAAAGTGACGCCTTTCGCCTCCAGGTTTTTAATCGCTTCCAGTTCTTTCTGGCTGGCCTGCTGGCGTTCGTATTCCGTGGCCTCTTTCGCGGCTGCCAGCACGTCGGCACGTAATGACTCCGGGATTTGCTCGAAGCTCTTCTTATTCATGGCAATCATCAGCGGGTTATAGCTATGGCGGGTCAGCGTGCCATTTTTGATGATTTCATAATATTTGCTGGCGTAGATGGTGGGGGCATCATGTTCGACGCCATCGATCACGCCCATTTGCAGGCTGGAATAGACTTCTCCGCCCGGCATGGGAATGGCCACCGCCCCCATGTGATTCAGCGTGGCGATAAAGTTTGGCACTGGCAGTACGCGGATTTTCAGATTCTTTAAATCCTCCGGCTTTTCAATGGCCTTTTTGGTGTACACGTTGCGCGCACCGAGGTTATAGCCATAGCCCAGCACCATCACGTTTGCTTTATCCATCATTAACTTAGAAAGCTGCTCACCGGCTTTGCCGTCCAGCGCTTTCCCGACCTGGTCATAGTCTTTAAACAGATACCCCAGATCCAGCACGCCGACTTCAGGAACCAACGTGGCCCAGATTGAAGTACCTGAAATCATCATGTTAATGGCGCCGATACGGACCTGCTGTGTGGCATCGGCTTCTTTTCCCAGCATCGCGTTGGCGAAATAATTAAGCTTAATCTGTCCTTTTAACTTCTCGTTTTTATTAATGTTTTCCTGGAAACGGTTGAACCAAATATAGTGCGCAGAGGAGTCATCTCCTGGCAGAGACGAGTAAACACGAAAATTGATTGCTGCCTGTGCTGAAGCGCTCAGCACACTGCCTGCAATCAGGGCGCTACTGAGGCAAGCGAGTGCCAGAAAACGTCTGGCTGAACGAAACGGTGTTGTTTTCATCATGATTATCCTTTCTCACAGTGTAGAGGTCGTGATAACGCCATCTGGCAGGGCGGACGCAGCCAGCTGGTTTAACGAAAAAGTCGCTGATTCTGCTTTCTGTAACGTTTTAGTGTAACGTTACAGACGCTATCCGACTCACTGTGCAAATGCAATATGCTTCCTTTCATCAGGGTGAGTGATATGTGAATTTTGTGGCGGGTATCGCTAATTTACGGGGGAGTGTTACAAAACCGAAACGGGGTGTTCGCTGTTTAGTCACTGTTTAGCGAGGCAAGGCACAGAAACCGGTACGTCACAGGTATCTGTGAGCGCAGACAGTAGTCTGTGTAAACAGATTCGTGTCTGTCAGGCGATAACTTTTACGCATAGCCGCTTAGAAAATGGCATTTTTTACATAAGCATCAAGGTGATAGTGTCAATTGAAATGACAAAGAAAGCGCGGTGCAGATGATGAAACATACCATTGGGATTCTGGGCGGCATGGGGCCCGCAGCAACGGCGGACATGCTGGAAAAATTTGTTGAGATGCGCAGCGCCAACTGCGATCAGCAGCATATCCCGCTCATCGTGAGCTCAATCCCGGACATTCCCGATCGCACAGCCTGTCTGCTTTCTGGTGGTCCCTCTCCCTTGCACTATCTGGAGCGTTATCTGCATATGCTGGAAGATGCTGGGGCCGAGTGTATCGTCATACCCTGTAACACCGCGCACTACTGGTTTGATGATTTACGGGCAGTGGCAAAGGCGGAAATGATCAGCATTCTGGATGCCACGCTGAGTGAGATTCCTCCCGGCGTGACCCGCGTCGGCCTGCTGGCTACGAACGCTACGCTTGCGACGGGGTTATATCAGAAAAAAATGATGGCACAGGGACTCTCTCTGATTCAGCCGGAAGAGGCCGGTCAGGAGCAGGTGATGCAGGCCATTTACGCATTGAAAAGCGGTGATAAGCCCGCTGCGCAAAGGTTGCTGTTCCCACAAATTGAGCGACTGATTTCCCACGGCGCGCAGATCATTATTATGGGCTGTACCGAGATCCCGTTAATTGTGGCCGGGCATGAGAGCAATTTTGGGGGCCGGTTTATTGATTCAACCGCGTCCCTGGTACACGCGGCTATTCGCTGGTATGAGTCGTGGCCGGATACGCAGATGGATGAGACTGCGCAACAGGTTGCCTGCGTTTGAATTGCGCTCAGGGGGCTGTATGCAGATGGTGCAGTTCTTTCCAGAACCGCTCCGCCAGGGGCGTCATCCGCGTATCCATCCGGTAAGCATAAGCCTGGATAGGAATAATCAGCTCGTCCTGGTCCAGCACAATGAGCTGTTGATTACGAATCTCCTGACGAATCGTATACTCCGGGAGCCAGGCGATTCCACAACCGTCCAGCGCAACTTGTTTAAGCAACTCACTCATCGAAGAGACAAAAAATGTACTGAAACTCAGCTCGGTATAACGGGTTAACGTTCGGTTGATAAGCCGCCCCATGTAGGAATTCTGGCTATAGTTGAGCAGCGGGAACGCGGGTTGGTCGAGTGTGTATCGCGGTTTTCCGTTTTCATCGCTTGCGCAGACGGGAAACAGTTGCGACTCGAACAGGTGAATATTGGCAAACGGAGGCTGGAGCAGGTTTTCGTCATAGAAAGAGAAGATAAAGTCGCTTTGCCCTTCCCGCAACATATCGACCGCCTGATCGACATCGATCGCTTCAACCGACCAGGTAAACTGGGTTGGCATCTGGCTGACGATACCAGGTAATAACCCCAGCGAGAGGGAGTGCGCAGCGGCGATCTTGATTTTACGCAACGTGAAATCGCTGCCGCCACGGAGTTCAGCCAGGTTGCTTTCCAGCTGCTGTAGCAGATGACGTATCTGAGAGTGAAAGATTTTTCCCTGCTCAGAGAGTTGCAGCGGCGAGACCTGACGATTGAACAATTCAACCCCTACCGCGTTTTCCAGGGCGCGAATACGACGGCTGAAGGCGGGTTGCGAGACATTACGAATAATCGCAGCCTGGGAGAAGTTTCGGCACTTTTCCAGGGTCAGAAAATCATAAAGCCATTTCGTTTCAATGTTATACAAACCTGCACCACTCACATCCATTTATCATCACCTGTCAGCCGTCTGTCTGCGCCATTTTACGGGCATTCACACGGCTGACAACCGATTGCGCTTACTCGAAGGACCCCTTCACGCAGGCTTTCCCGTCAACCACCATTCGTTTGCCGCGAGCATAAACCTGCTCAATACACAATTCCGGCGTCATCACCAGCAGGTCGGCATCCTTACCGGGGGCGATTTCGCCTTTAGTGGACAGGTTAAGAAAGGCAGCCACACTGGTCGTCAGCGGACGCAGTGCGTCGGTCAGGGTAAATCCGTAATCGTTGATGAGCGATTGTACGGTTTCAAGCAAGCTCTCGAAGCCCGCCACGCCAATTCCGGTGAGTTTGCCGGCATCATCAAACAACGGCTGGCTACCATTACCATCAGAACTGACCGTTATCCGGGCTAGCGGTATACCGGCTTTGACTGCGCGCGCCACGCCCTCAGCCGGTGCAACTGGATCGGGAATACCGCTGGTGATGTCGATGGTGCCGCCTTTGAGAGCAAAGGCCAGTGCTTCTTCGAACAGCGCCTCATTGCGGTTTACGTGGGTGGGAAGCAGCTTACTCATCGGCACATCGCTATTTTCCAGAATGTCGTACAGCGGTTTGAGTCCCTTTTTACTGTCGCCCATATGGAACACGCTGACTCCCGGTTTGCCGCCCAGCAGGCCACCCACGCGAGATTCAGCGGCCATGTTTGCCAGTTGATAATCGCCAGGCGCGGCAGAGCGGTGGTCAGAGACGGCGCATTTAACGCCAATGACACGATCGATCAGCGCCACATCTTTTTCTACGGAACCGGTGATTGTCGGTGAAGGGACGTGATAAGCGCCGGTTAACATCCAGGCGGTGATCCCTTCTTCATTCAGCGCCCGGGTTTTCGCCAGCAGTGATTCCGGATGACGGGTTACGGAGTCGGTGCCGAGCAAACCAATGACGGTCGTGACCCCGGCTTCGGTCAGTCTGCTCAGTCTGACTTCTGGCGTGCGGGTCGTGGGGCCCGCTTCGCCACCGCCGCCAATCAGGTGAACATGCTGATCGATAAAGCCAGGACACAGGATCCGTCCTTTGAGATTGATAACCTTACAATCTGGCACAATGTGAGGCGAGATATCACGTGCAACGGCAATAATCTTACCGTTGGCGAGAAACACGTCGCAAATCCCCTGGTCTTCAGGGGTGTAAAGGTGCGCACCTTGCAGCAACGTAAACTCTGCGAAGGATAAATCAGGCATGATAATTCCCTTTTTAAACAATAAGCTGCATAACCCAGATCGACAGTAATGCGTTGATGGCGCATACCGCAATGATGTGGGGATAATATTTGGCGTTCACTTCGGCGGTACCGAGGCAGCGACCCACGTTCTGTACAGGGTTACCCATCAGGTATATCGCCGGGAGCAGAACCGTGACGTCGTGACCACTTAATGCTCCCGCCGTGAGCAGACTGGCGGAAACGCCTACCGCGCCGCCCATGCTCATCAGCGACGCTAACAGCACGGTGGCGGCTTCACCAGGAAGTCCCCAAAGTGCCATGATGGGCTGGCAAATGTATCCAACCCAGTCAAGTAAACCGGTGATTTTCAGCGCCTGAATAATGACAAACGCCATCACCACGTTTGGCAGCAGGTTCGTAGTGGCAATCGTAAAGCCGCGGCGGGCACCGTCAATAAACATGTCCATGACATTTTTGCGTACCTGAGTGGTCATGCTTGTGCTCCTTGCGTTGGGTTACGGCGTTCTTCAACGTTGATCCAGATACGTAGAAGATTGGCACCGACAAATTTAAACACCAGAATGACGGCCAGCGGGACGATAACAGACGTTCCCAGAAACGCGAAGACGGCGACGCCAGAGGAAAAATAGTTGGTGATAATCGCGCTGCCGCTGGTCTGGTACGCAGCAAAAATGACTTTGTCGCGCTCGGTGATTTCGCCATCCTGCGCCAGTTCTTTCGTCATACCCGCAGCCGCATCAGTATTTTGTAAGTTAGCAATAAGTGCCAGCGAGCAGATACCCGGAATGCCCAACAGCGGTTTCAGGATCGGCGTCATCAGTTGTTGTGCCGCACGCAATCCGCCAAGACCGTCGGTGATAGAAATAATGCCCAGTGACAAAATGACTGATGGCGCGAGTTCCAGCGCGAAAAGAAAACCATCTTTTGCACCCGTACCGCCCGCCCCCCGAAAGGTCACGGACGTCTGTCCTGTACCATTCGCGATCTGACCAAACGAACCGTTCAGCACGGTAAAATCAAAAACACGCCACCAACCTTCCGTTCCGGAAAATACGCCGGAAAAGAAAATGATGGTCAGAAAAAATGCCAGATATCCCTTAAGTCCGACTTTTTCTGTTGCAAGCGGCAACGCCGCCTGTTCCCCTTGTTGCGCCATAGCGAACCCCGTTATTTTTTTGATGATGTGTGTTTGTTGCGACAGGCCAGAAGTGGCCCGAACTCAATGACCTTACCAGTCATGAGGATATGGGGAAAATGCAAGAATGTTTCGCGCTATGCGTTTCTTGCATAGTGTGGCAAAAAAATCAGGAATAAAACGACCAGCCAATTTCTGCCTCGTTTTTACATTGTCAGATAATGCCTTCTCCATTCTTGTAATGAGAGTCGATACAACGGCATTGTTTTAAACATTCAGAACATCGCTTAATGATGTGCAATAGCCTCAGTCATCACGATCTTGTATGAGTGAGTATCCGGTTCTTTAATTTGAAACATATACAGCCAGGGCGGGGAATGGATGAGAACAGTGAACTGCTCCGCACGACAAAGGTTAATATAGAGGGTAATCTACCGTATCGTTTACGCTATTATTAATGACATAGCGTGTTTAAAGCATCACGATCTTTGGGGGAATTATGAGTGGAATCCGTTCCCGCACGGCAATTATCGTGGACGATCATCCGCTGGCGCGTATGGCTATTCGTGGTGTACTGGAGAAAGATCGCGTTACTGTTCTCGGAGAGTATGAGGACGGTGCGATTGCGCTGAAGAGTCTGCTAAAAACGACAGCGGATATTGTGGTTGTTGACGTTGAGATCCCCGGCGTCAATGGGGTAGAGCTGGTGGAGAAACTCAGAGCGAATCACTATCGCGGTGTGTTAGTTGTCGTCTCAGCGAAAAACGATCGTTACTTCAGCAAGCGCTGCGCACAGGCGGGGGCGAACGCGTTTATCAGTAAAAAGCAGAACATGGATAACATCCTGGCGGCCATTAATGCCGCGCAGAATGGGTATACCTACTTTCCATTTTTCTCCGAAGAAGCCTCCGAAATCCTCACCGACGCGCAGCGTCTGGAATCTCTTTCGGCACAAGAGATGAAAGTCATGGGACATGTGCTTAACGGTCTGGACAATTCGCAAATCGGTGAGGCGATGCATATTAGTGCTAAAACCGTCAGTACTTATAAAACGCGGCTAATGGAAAAACTCGGCTGTAAATCATTAATCGAACTGCTCTCTTTTGCTCATCAGAATAAGCTGACATGATGATGAATAACTGGCTGATCGTGGTGTTCATCGTTTTATCAATAGGTGGGCGTGCCGTTTCCGCACAGCAAAAGCCTCCCGTTGAGCTGGAACTATCAGGGTTCAATTACATATCGCCTGTGCCGGTTTATCTGAGTGAGGATGACAAACGCTGGCTTCAACAGAAAAAAAATCTCAGAGTTGCCGTTTATGAGCCCGTTCAGCCGCCGCTGGTTCTGACAACGCTGACTGGACGTTATCGGGGAATGAACGCTGATTATCTGGCATTGATTCAACACTCCCTTAATACACGAATAAGTGTGATGGCGTATCCGGATCAGGCTGACGCGGTTGAGGCGCTAAAAAAGGGCGAGGTCGATATGGTATTGACCGGACTGGAGAGTCAATCCTGGCGTGAAGCAAGCGTTCAGGTTTCTCTGCCACTGATTCATTCCTGGCCCAATTTAGTGACCTCCCTTGGCAACGTTATGGCGCCATTGCAGAGCGCACAACGTACGCGTGTGGCGATTGTTAATCACTATCCGGATGCCGATTTTATCCGCCAGTCCTTTCCCGATGCCGAGATCGATAACTATGACAGCTATCAGGAAGCGCTGAATTCTGTTAACAATGGGCGTAATGTCTGGTTTTTCGGCGATTCACTCACGACCAGCACCTGGCTTTCCCAGGAGTTCAGTCTTGCACTGACAACGGTAAAGTATTGGCCAGCACCACAGAGAAAGAGCTACTTTTTATTTTTACCCGCAGAGCAACGGTTGCGGGAAATTGTGAACAATACCCTTAGCGCAATTGATGAAAATATTCACGGGCAAATTGCCCAGTCGATGATTGATAAAGGCAATCTCTCCTTCCTGATTGAACCTCTGAACCTGACGCCACGTGAAAAGCAGTGGTTGAATAATCACAAAACACTCCGTGTGATTATTAATCCCTGGTTTGTCCCTTACACGATGGTTGATGGCAGCCAGCAAACGCGAGGTATTGTTGGCGACATTCTTAATCTCATTGGCTTACAAACGGGTGTTCAGTTTGAGACGGTGGTCGTCAAATCGAATAAAGAGATGACCGCTGAGATGAAGAAAGGTAACTGGCATATTGTGCAGGCTGCAACTTATGATCTCAGCCGGGAAAATTATCTCTCTTTTACTCACCCATTTATCACCACACAATTCGTCGCCGTGATCAGAAAAGAGGAAAGTAAAGAACATGTGCTGCGATCCGGTAAACATGTCGCAATCAGCGCCGATCATACTTTACTGGCGACACTGAAGGCGAAATATTCAGGCATTGTGTGGGAAGAGGTGGAAAATTCCAGCGTGGCATTGAATCTGGTCGCAACAGGAAAAGTGGATGCTGCCATTTCGAATCAGCTGACCGCGCGTTATCTGAGCGAGCATTACTATCCCGATCAGCTTTCCTGGATACCGCTTACCGGAGAAGAGCCTGCGGCAATTAGTTTCGCGGTGCCCCGCTCTGAACCGGAGTTACGGCAAATTCTGGATAAAGCGTTAGATGATATTCCACAAAAAGAGGTTCTGCAGATCGTCAGTAAATGGATTCGTCTGCCGGATGTTAAAATAGATACCTGGGAATTATATAACAGGCCTTTTTATCTGGTGGCTACCTTAGCGTCGTTACTGGTACTCAGCACCTTGTTATGGGCAGTCTATCTGGTGCGGGAAGTTCGTATCAGAAAACGTTCTCAACGCTTACTGAAAGAGGAGCGGAACAGGGCTCTCAGGGCCAATGAGGAGAAGCGGGAATTTCTTTCTCATATGAGCCATGAGATACGAACCCCGGTAAGTGCCATTATGGGATTTCTTGAACTACTGCAATTTTCGCCTGCGAAGTTTAGCCCGGAAGATAAAGCATCAGTGGATCAGGCGGCTCAGGCCTCACGTTCGTTATTGAAACTTATCGGCGAGATCCTCGATCTGGAGAAGATCGAATCGGGTTTGTTAGAGGTTGTCCCTCAGTGGAAATATCCGGACGGTCTGGTGCAAGATAAAATTGCGCTATTTAGCGCGCTGGCGGCACAAAAAGGAATCGCGCTACATTACGATTCTCGTTTAGATGCACACGAGGCGATGCTATTGGATCCCCAATTACTGGGGCAGGTTCTCACCAATATTATCGGTAACGCGGTGAAATTTACCGGACATGGTGATGTGCGAATTTCTGCGCTGAAGCATGAGCAAACGCTGGTGATCTCGGTGCGTGATTCTGGGCCGGGAATGAGCGAAGAAGAACAACGACGTTTATTCACCGCCTTTAGCCAGGGAAAAGCGGGAGAGCATCATCGCGGTTCGGGGCTTGGATTAGCAATCAGTCGGGGATTAATGAGGCAAATGGGAGGGGCAATCGAACTGCAAAGTGAAGTGAATCGGGGGACGACCGTTACGTTAAGTCTGCCAGTCCAGACGTCGTTAGATATCACGCCCACCGTTGCGGATATTGACGCGCCTCTGCCAGCATTGCAAGGGACACTCCGGGTATTAATCGCGGATGATCTTCCTTTCAGCCGATTACTCCTGAAGCGTCAGCTTATGACGCTGGGTATCATGGCTGATGAAGCCGACAATGGCGAGACGGCATTACACTACCTTCAGCAAGGAGATTATGACTTGTTGATTACCGATCTCAATATGCCGGTTATGGATGGTATTGAGCTTGCCCGCCAGGTCAGAAAATGTAATACGACGATTGTCATCTGGGGGCTCACGGCAACGGCGCAGGAGCACGAGCGCGAACGCTGTCTGTCGGCGGGCATGAATGCTTGTCTTTTCAAACCCATCACGTTGTCGCAACTCTCTCATATACTCTCCGGGGTGAGTGATGCCCACGACACCGTATTTGATCTCGAAAGACTGGCTATGCTGGCGCAAGGGAATCGGTCATTGATGCTTCGCGCATTAAAAGATGCGCAGGTAGAAAATCGCTGCGATTTAACGGCGGCTTATAAAGCCAGTGAGTCTGGTGATTATCGTCTCGTTAAACATCATATTCATCGCATTAACGGGACTGCCCAGCTATTGGGGGTTGAGACCTTAATGAAGGCTGCACAGTCTTTGGAGGATAAACTCCCGAATGCGATGATTGTCACCGAACTGTCTGCTGAGCTTGAGTATATCCAGACACTGCTGGACGAACTGGAGCGAGCAATCGAGAAATTCACGCCTTAATTTCCCTTCCTACACGTGTAGGCGGCGCCTGACAGAATAATAAGGCACCGCTGATGTTGCTTCTGTGTTAACCAGGTAAAATAAGCCCTGTTCCAACAGAATAAAATTAGTTAATTAAACCTGGTATATTTCCTAAGAAAAATCCATGTTTTGGTTTATTACAAGTTTCAACTATCAAACATGCTTGGATCATTAAACCAAACCTATCCATATAGATAGTGTTTAATTCTGTTTTGTATCGCGTTTTCTGGGTTTTTATTTTGATAAAAATACCTGAATGTGGATCGTTGTTCTTTTGAAATTAAAAAGATAGTAGAAACGATCGTTTTTATGTTTTCTTACGAAATCCACGACTTTTGTGATGTCATGCTGAATTATTTTCTGTAAATTTTACAGCGAAACATGAGGTGACTTACTGACGTTAAAACAGCAAGCAGGAAGTGTCGAAAAGGGAAGTTCTATGAAATTGTCAGACTCCGTTTTTTCTGATGATTATTTTTTTATTGTCGGCATAAGTGCGTTGTTAACGCCGGAGTTGATTGATGAAAATTACTATATAGTCGATATCGATGAGTCCATCCTTCAACGGAGTACAGAGTATTTTCCTCCAGGCAGGAAAATCATTGCATTTATCACCAATGATCTCGACTACTACGCGTTATGCCACTTGAGAGATATAATTTTCATTGATAAGAGGCGTCGTATAAATGAAATTCTCTCATGCCTGTTTGTCAATGACTCTCGGTATGCTTATCGAGTGAAATACACGCTTTCATTCCGTGAAAGTGAAGTTCTTGATTGTATGCAAAAAGGAATGGAGGCGAATGAGATAGGTAAGTTGTTGGGCATGTCGATGAAGACATTCTATGCACACCGTCGCAGCCTTATATTTAAACTTCAACTCGGTAATCGTGTATCTCTGTATCGAAATATCGCACGAGTAAGAATGTGCAAACCGTGTGTTCATGAGTCTGACCTTACATAAATTGTTGCGTTAATGTCGAGAAACGAGAATGTTCAGAGGAGGTGAGTGCAGAAATAATTGTTTTTAACATCAACGCTTTTAATTAAATATTAACTTAACTATCTGGATTTAACAATATGAAAAAAATTGCACTGATTTCTGCAATGTTATCGCTTTCTGCTCTGCAAGCCGCTAATGCAGCTGATGGCGTCATTAACTTTACCGGAACGATTACAGGAACGGCGTGTGTGGTTGACCCTTCTGCGATTGCGCAGCCTGTTGATCTGGGAACCGTCTCAACGGCGGCATTTTCTGGCGGGAATGGCGCAACAGCGGCAGCCAAGCGCTTTAATATTGTGCTGAAATCCTGTCCGGCGAGTGTGACCAGCGCCAGTGTTCGGTTTGACGGTACCACCAATACGACTAATCCTTCGATTCTGGCGTTGACCACAGGTCAAACGGCGACGAATGTCGGCGTCGCTATTTATGAGCAGGATAGCGCCACATTGATCCCGGTTGGCTCTTCTTCGGCTAGCGTGGCGTTGTTGGAAGATGTCGATAATACGTTGACCTATTTCGCAAAATATATGGCCACAGGTACTGTCGGAGCGGGGACGGCAAACTCGTCAACCTCCTTTACCGTGACTTATCAGTAAAAGCAGGGCCACTCGTGGCCCTGAGTAATCAATCAGGAACTCTCATGTTTCAGCAATTATATAAAATGGTTGCTGTGGGGATGGTATTTATCTCAACAGCGGCAATCAGTGGGGTTGAAATAGGCGGTACTCGTCTTATTTATAATAGTAATGCCAGTCAGGCTACCATAAGTGTCAAAAACCCGGACAATAAACCGTATCTGATCCAGTCATGGGTGAGTAAAAGTGAAAATAGCGATGACAGTGGCAGCGAATTTACCACGACGCCACCATTATTTAAATTAAATCCCAATGCGCAGAACTCCGTTCGCGTCATGCTGGCAGAAAACAACTTACCTTCGGACAGGGAAAGTGTTTACTGGTTAAATATTAAAGCCATTCCCTCATCGTCACCGGATGCGAAAAATGAATTGTTGATCGCTGTAAAAAGCAAAATGAAGCTATTTTATCGTCCCGCCGGGTTAAAAGGCGATCCGTCATTGGCATACCAGCAGTTAATTTTTTCACGCGAGAGCGGGAAGTTAACTGTAAATAATCCAACACCTTATAGCGTGTCGCTCAATGAAATAAAGGTGAACGGCAAGACGATCACTAAGCCTCCAATGGTATTACCATTTCAAACCGTCACGCTACCGCTATCGGGGATAACAAGCGGAGACGTATCGTGGCGTGCGATTAATGATTTTGGAGGCGTCACGACTGAACAAAAAGTTAAAATGTAGGTTAAATACTTATGCTCCAGCTCAATGCGGTTTCAGGTTTTGCAACGTTAACGAAATTATCAGTCCTGGTCTATCTGTTTACACATGCATCAACCGTGTTGGCTGAGGATTATTTTTCACCCGATTTCATTGAAACTCGAGGGAATATTCCACGTGATATTGATATCTCTCGTTTCAGCAGAACTGACGGACAGGTTCCCGGTGTTTATCACGTTGATGTCTATCTGAACGGAAATTATATCGAATCTCGTGATATCAGCTTTCTGGGTAAAGAGAGTGAACTGGCTCCATCGTTAACCTACGCCGATTTCGTGAAATGGGGTGTGAAGCGTAACGCTCAGCCTGACTGGATGAGTATGGAGGATTCCGCAACTATCGATAATATTGGCGCGTTACTCCCCGGGAGCCAACTCAATTTTCAGTTTGATGGGATGCGTCTGGATATTTCGGTGCCGCAAGAATATATGCAACGCGATCCACGCGGCTCCGTTGCACCGGAACAGTGGGACGACGGACTGAATATGCTGTTCCTGAATTATAACTTCTCTGCTGCCAACAGCCATGGCAAGGGAGATTCGCGTAATGACAGCTATCTGAACCTGCGTAGTGGGATTAACGTCGGTCCCTGGCGGTTGCGTAATTACTCGACATATAACAATAACGAAGGGGACGGGCACTGGAATACCCTCAGCACTTCACTGGAGCGTGATATTAAAGTGCTGAAAAGCCAGTTCAGTATGGGTGATGGTTATACGCAGGCTGGTGTATTCGACAGTGTTCACTTCCGTGGCGCGCAAATTTATTCGGATGACACTATGTTGCCGGAAAGCGTTCGCGGGTTTGCGCCTGTGGTCCGTGGTATTGCGCAAAGTAACGCACAAGTCACCATTCGCCAGGGCGGGAATATTATCTGGCAGTCTTATGTTCCGCCAGGCCCGTTTGTGATTGATGATCTCTATCCTACGGCCGCCAGCGGTGATCTTACCGTGGTGGTGCGTGAAGCCGATGGTTCGGTGCATCAGTTTATTCAGCCATTTTCGGCTGTGCCGATCATGCAGCGTGAGGGCCAGTTTAAATATGCGCTGGCAGTGGGGAAATATCGTGCATCTAACAGTACGGATAAGGAACCGGATTTTATTCAGGCCACAATGAGCTACGGGTTGCCGTGGGACACCACGATTTATGGCGGCACGCTGGCGTCGGGGGATTACCAGGCCGGGGCTATCGGTATCGGCAAAGGCTTGGGCGATTTCGGTTCGTTCTCTTTTGACACCACCTTTGCTCATACGCAGATGCCAGGCAAAACGGAAGGCGGTATCTCGCTTCGCGCGCAGTATGCCAAAGATTTTTCATCCACGGGCACTTCGCTGAGCCTGATGGGGTATCGGTATTCCTCTTCCGGCTTTCATGATTTTCAGGAAGCGAATGGTGATGTTAATAAATACCGGATTGCGAGCGATGACGTTCTGGAAGGCAATAACTGGCGTTATCAGCGTAACAAACGCAGTAAGGCTCAGGTGACGTTGAACCAGCAGCTTGGCGATTTTGGGAATATCAACCTTTCGGCCTGGCACCAGGATTATTGGGGCGGTGATACCGAGCGTAACGTCAGCCTCGGTTACAACACCAGTATTAACAATATTAATTATGGCCTGAACTATAGCTATTCCCGTGGTCCCTGGCACAACGACAATGATCATATCGTCTCTTTTACGATGCAGATTCCGTTCTCACGTTTCTTGCCAAATAGCTGGATGACGCTATCGGCAAACACGAATAAAAAAGGCGACGCTACTTCACAGGTTGGGCTGTCCGGTTCCGCGCTGGAAGACAGAAATCTGAGCTGGAACGTACAGCAGGGATACAACAGTAAGGGGTCAGATGTGACGGGCAGTGCGTCGGCGAATTATAAGGGCCGTCATGGTGAATATCAGCTTGGTTATAACTACTCTCGCGATAATCGTCAGGTCTCGGTTGGCGCGATGGGGGGACTGGTGGTTCATCCGTATGGCGTCTCCGCGACTCAACCTCTTGGCGAGACAATGGCGTTGGTGAAGGCCGAGAATGCCGCTGATGTGAAAGTGGCGAATAACAGCGGCATTTACACAGACAGTAAAGGTTTTGCCGTTGTGCCGTACGTTGCGCCATATCGGCAGAACAGTCTGACGCTTAATACCGACAGGTTGAACAACAATACGGATGTGTTGAATGACACACAGACCGTCGTACCAACAAAAGGCGCGCTGACGCTGGCCGATTTCCCGACCGTGACCGGCTACCGAATCCTGCTGCAATTGACGGGCAAAACGATTCCGTTTGGGGCGACGGCAAAAATTAACAACCGCGACAACACGCCAGAAGGGATTGTTGACGATCGTCAGCGAGTCTGGTTTAGCGGCGCACCGGAAAAAGGCTCCGTGGTGGTGAACTGGGCTGGGGAAAGTTGTCTGGCAAGTTATCAGATTGCGCAGGCTTCTGACAAAACACATAACGTCACCGCGGAGTGCAGGTAAGTGGAGAGTAAGATGAATCGAATGTTAGTGAGTTTACTGTGGGTGGCTCTGGGACTGTTTTCACGAACTGCGCTGGCGTGGGATTGTTCGACGGTCACACCATCAACAACCTTATCGCCGCAGAATATCACTATCTCCAGGGATCTGCCGGTGGGGGCCGTTATTGGTACGCAGATGATGACGCCGACAGTGAATGCGTTCAGTTGTTTTGATTCAGCGGAAGGGGTCATTTCCAATCAAACGTTTGGCGTAAAGGCGATAGGTACCTTCGATTCGATGGTCAATGGGGTCCGGGTCTATAAAACCAACGTTGACGGTATTGGCTATGCGATTTCCGGCTCGACGGCAAAGTGCGCCGGAGGGAATGCTTCCGTGACGGGGGCGAATACGATTCGTGGCGATAGTAACACCGCCAGGCTTTGTCAAAATACCACCGGAATGGTAAGCCCCGTATTGAATGGTTCTGTCACGGTGACGTTTTATAAAACGGCGACAGAGACCGGTTCTGGTACGATATCGGCAAGAACGGTGGGGTCGTTGATATTGCTGAATAACTCGCTGCTCTGGCAATCCCCAGAAGCCGCAGTCAATATCAATGCGTTCACGGTGACCACGCCAGCCTGCAAACTGACCACGGCATCTATCCCTGTCGATATGAAAGAGGTTGATAAAAACGCCTTTAATGGTAAAGGAACGACGCCGGGAGAGGCATATACCCAGTCATTCAATCTGCCGATGACCTGCAATGCCGGAACCGCCGTCAGCGTCAGGATGGAAGGCGATATTTATGACGCAACGAAAGGCGTCATCAATACAAGCAGCGGGAGTAACGCCGCCACAGGGGTCGGGATCCAACTGCTTTATAACAACCTGCCGATGAGGTTGGGCTCTGATGTGGCGGTTGGGACATCGAGCACTGGGGGCGGGTTCACGGTACCGCTTAAGGCGCGTTACTACCAGACGGGCGATCACATCACCACAGGGGCGGCGAACGGCGTACTGTCTTTTACGATGACATACCAGTAGTTGCCGAATAACTAACATGTGGATGAACAGCAGAACAGGTTAACGTCAACCTGTTCTGCTGTTTATCACGACATATTTACTGCGGCTACGTTTGTGATGCCGCGGGGTGAAAGAGAAAGCCGCCAACGGCAGGTCTGTTCTGTCTTCGCCATTACAAAATCATCTGTGCCAGTAAAAAGCCAAATGGTACCGAGAAAATAATCGACAAACATCCCGGCAGGAAGAAGGGATGATTAACGATCTTTGAGCCATTCCAGCGCGAACTGAGAAATGAACCCGTGTCATCAGTGGCTATCGCAAACGCGGTTGTCGGATAAATATTCGTGATATAGAGTGCGCTGACCGCGACAAAACTGGCTAATATTGCCTCCGGGCTAATTCCGATGGAGGCGGCGATAGGCATCAGTAATGCGCTGGTTGCTCCCTGGCTAAACAGCATGGCGCTGGTACAGAAAAATACCGCCGCCAGTAAGAACGGCCAGGCGCGTAATATATCACTGGCTTCCATTTTGATCTCATCAATATGGGCACCGATCAGCGTGCTGCTCAGCCAGACAATCCCTAATACCACCACCAGTGATTCCGCACCGGATTTAAATATCGGTGAGTTCTTCAGTTCTTTCATGTCGAGCTTGCAGGTAAAAATAATGATCGTGGACACGACAAACATCGTAATAATGATTAAGTCGCGGGAATTGATGGTATGCCCGATCAGGGATTTAAACAGCAACATACACACCACGAAAACCACTCCCACCAGGAATATAGCGACCGAGGATTTTGCACCGGCGGGAATAGGGCGGCTGGCATGTTTATTCAGCACAATTTTATTTTCCTGCATGATTTTTTGACACACAGGGTCATCGGCCAGTTTGGCGCCTTGTTTGCTGGCAATGAATGCCGCGATCAGCATAGCAAATAACGCGGTGGGCAGGATAATCAGCATTGCATCGCCGAAGCTCACGCCCATCACCTCAACAGTACCGTACATAATCGCCGTGGCGGCAGAGATCGGGGAGGCAGTAATCCCGAGTTGCGAAGCCACAACCGCAGAGCTTAACGGCTGGCTGGGCCGGATACCGTTGTCTTTCGCCACTTCCTGAATCACGTTCATCACTGACATGGCGGTATAACCGGTACCGGACAGTACCGTCAGAATAAACGTTACGGTAGGGGCAAGAATATTAAGATAGCCTGGATTATGGCGCAGTAACTTTTCGGTCAGGGTGACGAGATAATCCATTCCGCCGGCCTGTTGCATGGCCGAGAGCGCCACAATGGTGGACAGAATAATGAGCATCACGTCGACAGGAGGAGAACCTGCCGGAACGCCAAAAATAAATACCGAAATCGCTAATCCGATCCCGCCGGCAAACCCGACGCCAATTCCACCCCAGCGGGCGGCAAGCATGATGGTTCCCAGCAATAAAACGACATGTAATATCACCATATAATTAACCTGCTCTTTGTTATATTTTATTTATCGGCAACGAGAGGGCGAGGTAATGAATAGGGAATATTCATTACCTGCAGTTAACGCTTATTTCTCGATAACAGATGATTACGACATATTCATTTCTGTTTGATAGCGTTTAATCGCTGCCGTACTCTTGTGCGGGTCGGTCATGTTCATCGGATCAAGCAGATAATCCGCCTGCTCCGGCGTCAGCAGTTTTTCTGCCAGCACGACCTGCCTTACGCTGCACTGCTGTTGGTACGCGGCTTTTGCAATTCGCGATCCCACCTGATAGCCAAACAGGGTTGCCACGACGGTGGCCAGCGCCGTACTTTCCTCTGCGTAGCGAGCACTCACTTCTTCATTGATCGCGATATCTTTCAGACAGTTATCGATGAACAGCGGTATTCCCCGGCTCAGCAACGAACAGGATTCGAAGAGCGCCTTCAGCAGCACCGGTTCCCACACGTTCAGGTCAAGTTCGCCGCCCTCAACCGCCATGGTCACCGTGACGTCATTACCGATAACCTGATACGCAATTTGATTCATCAGTTCGGGCATGACCGGGTTAATTTTGCCCGGCATGATGGATGAACCCGGTTGCACGGCAGGGACAATAATTTCATTAAAACCAGCGCGCGGTCCTGAACCCTGAATACGAAAATCGGTTGCCATTTTAGAGAGAAAGGCGGCGATTTTCTTGAGCTGTGCGGAGAATTCAATATAGAAATCACCGTGTTGCAGACCATCGAAGAAGTCCGCTTCCGGGCGATATTGCTCGCCAGTGAGGGTCTCCAGCCATTGATACACCGCGGGAAGATAACCCTCATGGGTGGACAACCCCGTGCCAATCGCCGTCGCTCCCAGCGGTAAGCACAGCGCCTCCTCGTTGACCTCGGCCAGTTTTTCCCTGAGTCGGTTGACCTGTGTGCGATAGGCGCCAAACTGTTGGCCAAACGTCATTGGCACCGCATCCTGTAAGCAGGTGCGGCCTAATTTCACTTTGTCGGCAAACAGGCGGCTTTTATCCGCTAATACGGTTTCCAGTTTTTCCAGTTGCACCAGCAAATGCTTGATATTCACGCGACTGGTCATTTTCATCGCCGCAGGAATGACGTCGTTGGTCGACTGCCCCATATTGACGTGCGTATTTGGGTGAATCGCATCATATCCCCGTACGCCGGTGAGCAGTTCATTGGCGCGGTTAGCCACCACTTCATTCATGTTCATGTTGGTCGAGGTGCCGCCGCCGCCCTGAAAAATATCAATCGGGAAATGGGCGTCAAAATCGCCGTTCATCACCTCCTGCGACGCCGTCACAATGACGGCGGCTTTCTGCTGATCCAACGCGCCAATTTGCGCGTTGGCCTGAGCGGCCGCCTGTTTTATCGCGGCGATCGACCACAGAAAATGCGGAATATCCCCGGCCGTTTTTCCCGAAACTGAAAAGTTCAGTACCGCCCGTTGCGTTTGAATACCGTAGTAGGCTTCCTTCGGCACCATTAACGTTCCTAATAGATCCTTTTCTTCACGCATCGTTATGTCTCTTTCTGTATTAAGGTATATCGCTACCTTAATTGGCTGGCAGTATGGATAATTTGAAGTGGCTCAAAGAAAAAAAAGCATTGAAAAGATAAATATTCATTATTAAAAAATGTAATAGTAGAGGCGGTAATGAAGGATATTAACTTCGATTTTAAGCAGTTACAGGCGTTTTTAGCGGTGATTGAGACGGGGTCATTTACCGCTGCTGCAAAGAAACTCAACCTGACTCAATCCTCGATTTCTCAGCAGATCGCGAATCTGGAAAATGGCTTAAAGACCGAAGTGATTAACCGTTCACAGCGACCCATCCAGATGACGATAGCCGGGCAGGCGCTGTATCCGCTGGGAAAAAAGATCATCGATAGCGGTGTCTATCTGCAGGAACACATCAACGCGATCAGTCATGGGCATATTTCACATTTGAAAATCGGCTTTGTTGATTCGATCGGTAAATCTATCGGCCTGGATATCCTGACCTTCCTGCAACCGCAGGTGAAACATATTTTCCAGGTGACCGGTACAGCATCGGGGCTGCTTTCCGCGCTGAATACGGGCAGCATTAACCTGGCCATCACGATGCTGCATACCGAGATGCCGCCTAATGTCAGAATGTACCCGCTGATTGAGGAGGAGTTTCTGTGCGTTTGCCCCAAAGCCTGGCCGGAAACGCGGCTGGAAGAGTTGTGTAAAAACAGGGACTACATCGCCTATACCCGCAATACGCCGACCGGCATCCAGACGCTCAACTGGCTGAAATGGAATAACCTGTCTCCGTCCATCCAGTTTGAAATGGATAATGCTGATGACATTCTGAAATTAATATCCTGCGGCTACGGATGGACGCTGACCACGCCGCTGTTTATTACCACACTTCCCGCCTTTACGGACTCGCTGAAGATCATCCGGATCAACAATCGCAAAGAACGCCGCAAAATTGTCCTGCTCTGTAAGGACGATGAACTGTCGGAGTTCTATAAAAACCTGGCGATTGAGGTCCAGTCGATACTGGAAACGAAACTGGAACAGGGGTTCTACAGTAAGCTCGATGCGGATGTGCCGTCATGATCCCCAACTATGCATTATTCGGTCTTCAGCGAAGTATTGCCCGGTACTTACCGTTAAAGTGGCGGAAGTGCTAACCCAGGAGGTTGTTATGATAGCGGTGATTTTTGAAGCGGATGCGGTACCGACTCAGCAGGAACGATATTTACAGCTTGCCGCTGAACTCAGGAACGAACTTGTTAATATTGAGGGCTTCATTTCGATTGAGCGTTTCAAGAGCCTGAGTACGGAAGGGAAGATTTTATCGCTTTCCTGGTGGGAGAGCGAAGAGGCCGTCGCGGTGTGGAAGAGCAACATGAAACATCGGGCAGCGCAAAGGGAAGGACGAGAGTCGATATTCTCTTTTTACCGCATCCGCGTTGCGCGCGTTCTGCGAGATTATTCATCTGAAGGATAACATTCGTACATCTTCAGGAAGCGTGACTTCCGGCGATCTCACGCCATCTCTGCAAACAGGACTATCCTCTTACAAGAGAGAAATAAGGACGGATGTAAAGAGACAGAAAGAGAAAACGGCGCGTGATGTTAAAGGATGGGGTCGAGCAAGGCATAGCATTGAGTTTAATAGTTAACTCAACCTTAAATATTACCCCTTGAAAATACAAGGGGCAATATAATAAGGTGAAATATTTGATATTTGTCGTATTTTAATAGTTTTTTAGTGATTAAGTGCTTATTGCATTCTGTACCCGGGAGTTTAAATGTTAGATAATCTCGGGTGGATTTATCCCTGGTGTTACGTTGGTCTTTGACCACCTGACTAGTATGTGCCGCGAGCGCTATTAGTCAGGTATTTTTTAAGTATAAGGAAGACCCGACCTGAAAAAAAGCTGTCCTAAAAGACAGGGGATAATAATTTCGGAATGTTATTATCAGGAATGAATAAATGAACTCTTTTGTTGAGTTTTTTTTGCTTGATCGCGATGAGTTGCCGTCAGGTTTTGCCACTGAACTCTACCGCCTGAGAAACCGAACATTTCGTGAGCGGCTCGACTGGAAAGTGGAATGTACTGATGGCCTGGAAAAGGATCAATTTGATAACGAAAACACGACTTATCTGTTAGGGATGCACGAGGGAGAAATTCTGTGCGGCGCCCGATTTATCGATGCCATGCAACCGACGATGATCAGCGAAATATTCCATGAATACTTCGATAATATCTCTCTCCCTACGGATATTCCCTGCTGCGAAGTGAGTCGCCTGTTTTTAGATAAAGCGAGACGTGATTCCGGAAACCTTCGTGGGATGCCTGCCAGTAAGGCACTGTTTCTGGCAATGATCGTCTATTGTATGAAGAAACAGTATCGAGGGATGTTCGCCGTTGCCAGTCGCGGTATGTATGCCATTTTCCGTCATGCGAACTGGAAAATTGACGTGATTCAGAAAGGTCTTTCTGAGAAAGGTGAAACTATCTACTATATTTTTATGCCGGCAACTGAAAGCGCAATTGAAAGCATCATCAGCAAAGACAAGGCCAGCCACTGGCTCCGTGAGATACTTCAACAGCTTCGTCGTCTGTAATCCCGCACGGAGTTCAGTTATCCAGTAATCTGAGCTCCATTCCGAGTTTTACCGCATGTCTGGCGTTGTTCACGCCCAGCTTTTTCATTGCATTGCTCATATGAAATTTCACGGTTCGCTCTGCAATTGACAATATAACCGAGACTTCGGCATATGTTTTACCCGCACTGACCCACTTCAAAATTTGTCGTTCGCGCGGTGACAAAAACACGTTCTTTTTCTGATGCACTTTACTGTAGAGATTAAGGGTCTTCTGATGTAACTGAATGAGAAAATGCATGAAATGTGCGCGGCAGGCTTCCATCTCAATTCCCGAATCCTTCTGGCTGATGATGGACAATACGACAAGATTATTCAGATAGTCATGCAGGGGAAACGTCTGACCCTGATAAATATTGTGTTCAGAACTTTCACTGAAAATGCGCGTCAGGTTATAACCGCTTGCCAGCAGCACCTTGTTCTCCCAGAAAAAATCTTCAACACTGCTTAAAGCCCTAATAATGACAGGGTCAATAAACTGGTATTTTCTTTCAAGATAGATGTTAAACCACTCAGGATTATTATTGATAATCTGCATTTGCGAGGGATCTTTCTTGTTCATAATCGCATATGCGTAGATCGTATTTTTGTAGTCCTTAATGAACGCATTCAGTTCATTCTGGATTAACGCATTGATCCCTTCATCGTTGTAATACATATCCTTCACGCCAGTTGCTGCCTCTGAGATGAGTGTTTGAAAGAGTATAGCCTGCCTCGTTGTCTGACAAAATGGACTTACCCCACAACAGTCGATATTTCCTGTCCTTATGATAAGGGTTTACTGCCGGAAAAAGTTATATTCGACGCCTATTCGGTATCAAACATCATCGTACGAGTAAAAAGCATGTTTGATCAGAATGATATGTAGCGGCCCATAAACCGTTCAAGCATATTCCCGGCTACCGGTGGGGAGATGAGATATCCCTGAAAGCGATCAATACCTAATGCTTTCAATATCGTAAATTTCTCTTCACTGTCCACCCCTTCGGCAACGCAGCGACTGCCTGTCAGCATACAGTAATAGTTCAGGCTTTTTATCAGCGCCAGCGCGTGTGGATCGCGTTGCATCTCATTGATAATGCACATATCCAGCTTATATTCGCTAAACTGGATCTGTCTGACCGGAAACATCACGCTGCCTTGTGAGAAGCAGTCATCGAGCATAATACGAAAGCCGAGCCGTTTTAATTTGTCGATGTTCGCGGCGGTTTTTCCCCTTTGACTGAACTCGCTGGTCTCAGCAAATTCCAGCGCCAGTCTGCCCGTTTGCTGTGGCGACTCCAGTTGCAGTTTCGCCGCTTCCAGCATTCGTGGAAGGCATTCATGGCTGGCGATGGCGGCAGGGATATTAAGTGAGAAATAAAACTCCCCGGGATGCTGGTTGATTTTCTGTATCGCTTCCTGCAAAACAAACGCGGTCAGCACCTGCCAGGCGTATTCCGCGCGTATCTGCGGCAGAAATGCGCCGGGTTGCAGGACCGTGCCCTCGCGCCGCCAGCGTGTGAGGATCTCCATTCCTTGTAAACGGTGGTTGCTATCCACAATCGGTTGAAATACCGGAAAGAGTTGTCGGCAATGGATGGCATGGACGAATTCACGTTCGAAGGTGGATAACGCATCGCTACCGCTTCTTTTCAGCCGGGCCTCTGGGTTGCCAGGAAAGTGTGTCGCCAGTTGCGGGAAATGTTCCGCCATCTTTTTAAGTCCTGAAGTTCTCTGATTATAAAGGGTTTTTGGGCTTATTCCCCGCTGTTGTGCCCGTTCCAGGATGTTGTATCCGTGCAGTAGATCCAGAATGGCGTTGAGCTCCGGTTTGCTGAGGCCGATTGTCGGCTTGCCATAAATCAACGTCTCGTTGTCTGCGCGTTGTCCCAGAAGAGGGACATCCTGCAACCCGTGCCCGCGCAATAGCGCGGCAATGCAGCGCGTCGGTAAATCCGAGGCGACGGCCCGGACTTCTGTTAGCAGACTGCGACGCGGCACAAGATGCCCCAGCGTGTGCCACAGCCAACGGTCAGGACAGCGGCTGAGAATAAGCATCGGCAGGGGAGCCGTGGCCTGTTCCAGCAGAAGCGCCGCCTGCTGCAACGTGGTGAGTAGCCAAAGGGGATCGTCAGGAAGAAACACCACAATCTGGCGTGCTGACGCCAGCACGGGAAGCGTTGAGATATCCAGCGACGGCGAGCTCAGCAGCACCAGAGGCTGGCGGTCTGGCGCCATCATCCTCGCAAGTCCTTCGGCGGCACAGGGGCAGGGGGACAAAATGTAGTCCATCCCTGGCGTTCCTGCATCACTGATAAACAAACGTCACCCCAATGATTGACTGAACATTGCCTGCCGTCACCTGCCCGCTGGTTCGTGCGTAGTTGGCCGTTAAGCCGAGGCTCACGGCAGAGGTACCGACCGTCCCTAATGACACGGTGCTGTTGGCGGGGACGATGGTACCGTTACGCGTGAGCTGAACACCGATGCCCTTCGCGGGTGAAGACGACGCGGTATTGGTGAAGATCGAATTGGCGGAATCTGCCGTGGTGCCGGAGAGGTAATACGTCAGATTTTGGCTCTGTGCACAGTAGACCGTCAGCGGAACGGGCGCGGATCCCGGGTAGTCCGGCAGCGTTACCGTCACATTGCGAGAGGAGACGTCGCAGCCGCCGGTGGGGATAACCACATTATTGTTGGCATAAATGTTCCAGATGTACTGGAAAGACTCATTATAGTTATTGGTCTGATGGAGGATTAAGACAGCAATTAATGAGCCTGAAGTGATTGCCACCCCTCCCGCGGAACTAATTGGTGTCAAATACAATACCGTTGGCCATGGTTTATCAGTTGTTGAATCATAAATAAGTTGCGCTGATTCTGCTGTTGTAGGGAAGGGATAAGTACGACCATTGTATTTCACCGTACCAGAGAAACTTGACAAAATACCGCCGTAGGCAGAGCCCTGCTGGAGCGTGACATAATCGGTGTGTGTACTGGGATAATCGTTATGACAAAAAATCTGCGTTGAGAGGTCGACCACCAGGTTTTGCCCGACGTTAACCGCAGGCGAGAGATCAACGTAGACGTTCGCGCTACCGCCGCCAATGGGAATGGTCGCGCCGCTGGCGGTTTTGCACGCAAAGGACCAGGCATTGATTGACCAGCCCATCAGCAACAGTGTCGTCAACAGGGTTACGACTCTTTTCATCAACATACTCTCCTGGTCATGCATAGGTATAGGTCACGTTAATCACCGCCTGGATCGTTCCCTGGGTTGCGCCGCCGTTTACCGACAACGCTCTGACCTGCAAAGGAAAACGGGCGGATTGTGAGGCGTCATCCACCACCACTGATTTTGTCGCGCCGGTATTCAGTCTGTTACCGCTGTCATCCTGGAGTTCAAGCTGGATATTTCCGGCGGTCCCCTGATTTTTGTAGTAGCCCGTGCTGTCGGCTGTCCCGCTGAAGCTGGCGGTGACACGCGAGGTGCCCACCGGACAATTGCTTAGTTCGAGGGCCACGGTGTGCCACGCGGAGGAGGAACCGGCGGTGACCAGACTGAAGGTGTAGAGATCGCCAAGCTCGACGGTGGCATTGGTGGTCGACACCGTGCACGGTTTTGCGACCACTTTTCCGTTCACGGTAATGGTCACGTCGGCCGCCTGCACAACAGCAGAAGCGGCAAGGATTACCGCCAGTAACCACCGGGGTTGAAACCATTTCATCAAAGCCTCCGCTTACTGAAATTCAAGAGTGAATGTCGCTGTTGCATTGACGTGCCCCGGCGTGACGGGGAGCTGCGTTGCCATCAGGCGGGCATAAAAGTTAAGCGTATTGGTCTGACCGGGCGTCAGGGTCGTCCACGGAAGGGTGGCGGACCCGGCATTCAGCGGCAGCGTCGTTTGCTGTCCGTTGAGGATCTCGATTCCCATTCCCGCCGCCGCCGATGTCCCGCTGTCGAGTTTCAATAAACGGGTGTTATCGTTGTCGGCAATACCGATAAAACCGACTTTTACCGCCGTGACCGACGTGCCGCAGGGAGAAAGCACAATACGAAACGGGACGACAGGCGTGGTAGCCCCAATACGGCTGAACTGTTTAGCGGCGTTATCCAGCAAATCAACGGTAAAATCTTTCGATTCGCCCGCCACGGCGCAGGCGTTATCCCTGACGTATCCGCTGATCGTGATCGTGCTGTCGGCGGCGAACACACTGGCGCTGGCCAGCGAGAAGACGGCGCCCAGCAGATAAAGACGTTTGTTCATCATCATGTCCTTAGCGGCATTCCGCCGTGAGCTGACTGAGCAACTGTTGTTGGTTTTTTGCGGCTAAGCGGTAATCTGCCACACAGCTGGCGTTTGCGCCGTCACCCCATTTCGCCCGAACCTTGCCTGCCAGCGGCATACCGCTCAGATAGACCTGACCGTTATCGGCAACGATGCTACTGCTTTGGCTGCTGTCGGCGGTCACCATCGCACCGAACGGCACCGGCTTGCCGTTGTGGATGAGCGTCATCAGCAGTTTCATCCCGACGTGTGCGTTGAATTCCGCCCGGACGATCGCGCCGTGCGTGGGAACAACGTTGACCACTGCCTCATCCAGATCAACGTTATCGGCGAGCGTATTGGTATCCAGCGCCACCCGGTTTTCCCGGTACTCGGTGGCGTAAGGCAGCACCGCATAGCCACGCCAGTCAGTGCGTACCCCGGTCTGGTTTTCCACTTTCGCGCCTTCTGCGCCGGGTGCCTTAATCAGCACGACCGTGTCATTGAGTGGTTGACTCAGCGTGATGCCGTTGGCGTGCGCCAGCACGCCGCCGCTCATCCCGTAATAGAACTGTTTGAGTCCGTCGCTACGGCTGTAACCGACGTTGGCATTGCCAGAACCGCCGCGGTAGTTCAGCGTGGCATAGCCAGTGCTGCTGCTGTTACCTTCACCGCCGCCTGCATAGCCGGTTTGCACGCTGTAGCTGAGGTTATTGTCTTCCAGCACGGTGCCATACAGCCCCGCCAGGTTGGTCATTCGACCGTTGAGGTCATTCGACATGCTGTAGCTGGCGCTGGCGTGTCGCCAGACGGACTGACTGTCCGAGCGCAGCCAGTGGCTGAAGGGAATATTGACGTTAATAGCCAGCATCTGGTCGCGACCCTCCTGCCAGGCGTTTTTGGTCAGGCTGTAGCTCAGCGTCCAGTTGATATCGCCGATGGCGGTATTCAGACCGGCCTGCAGTTGTTCATCGGCGCTGTCGGTGCCCCAGTAAGTCTGGTGGCTCCCGCTCAGATAGAGCGTGGCGGTGCGGCCTAACTGCTGGGTCAGGCTCACCTGCACTTTGCCGCGCTTGTTATAGGCAAGGTTGTAGTAGTCCGTGAATTTCGGCTGAACCTGAATAACGCCATCCTGCGTTTCGACGTCATAGCCGCTCATCCGACGGTAAGTGGTATCGGCAAAGCTAAAATATCCGCGTGTGGAGTAGCGATAGCCCACCAGTTGAATGTTCGTGCCAACGTCGCTCAGTGATTTGTTATAGAGGAAACGCACCGACTGGCCCTGATGTTTGCTGTCATCGGGCAGAGTGGCATTGGCCTGAGTGACGTCCACCGACAGCGCCCCCAGTACCCCCATGTTTTTCCCCACCCCCAGATTGAAGGCGCGGTAGCGGTCTGCCAGTTGCGTACCGCCGTACAGGGTCCAGCCAGCCGGGAGGCCGTGGAGTAAGGTGCTCTGAAAAAACGTCGGCTCTTCCTGCTGATCGTTACCGCTACGGTACTCTCCGGCGGTGACGGCATAGCGGGTATGGCCTTCACGTTGCAACACCGGGACCGAGGAGTAAGGAACGGTGAAGTTCTGACTGCTCCCGTCGGCTTCCTTGATGGTAACCTGCAGATCGCCGCCGTTACCCGCGGCATAAAGGTCGCTGATGCTGAAGGGGCCTGGCGGTACCGTGCTGTGATAGATCTCATAGCCATTCTGTTTGATGGAGACCTGCGCCGTCCCGCGCGCAATCCCGTGGATCACCGGGGCAAAGCCTTTCTGACTGTCCGGTAGCATATTGTCATCAGAAGCGAGTTGCGCGCCGCGGAAGTTAATGCCGTCAAAGACATCGCCGTTGGTATAGCTGTCGCCGAGCGTCAGGCGTGAGCGCAACGGCGTGATGTCCCTTTCCAGCCAGGTGTTAACGTGCTGCCATTTGTTTTCGTTGCTCGAGGAGCTCCCGCCGTTGCTGTAGCTCCAGGTGGTATTGTCGCGCAGACGCCACGCGCCAAGGTTAAGGCCACTTTGCAGGTTTAAGTAAGCGTAGTTGCTGCTGCCGCCGACGTCGTTCTGGACGTTGTTGCCGGTGAAGTTGTAATTCAGTAGCCCGGCGGTGATCCCGTGATCCCAGCGTTCCGGCGGGATATAGCCGCGAGCCTGATTCCCCATAAAGGCCTGAGGAATTGTCAGATGCAACCGCTGCTGACCCACGTCTAAACGGGTGGTGGCGTCAGGGATCATTTCCGTTAACGGGACACAGGCATCCGCTGCCAGCACGTTCATTCCACTGACGGCAGCGGTGTTCAGTCCCATTGCGGCGAGCTGTTCGCGCGTCAGGCACGGGGCCAGTTCGCGGCTGTTGTCGCGGGCATGAAAAGTGACGTCGCGGGTGATCATGAACCCCTCGTTCAGGTAAATATCGACGCGATACGTGCCGGGGGGGAGCTCATGTCCCTTTTCAAAACCGGAAAGATCCGCGACGGCAGCCGGATCGTCCGCCAGAAAGCGCGGGTTAAAATAGAGTTCTGCCTGCGCGGAAAAGGTGTGTGAGGCAAGCAAAAAGGCAAAGGGGATCTGCGCCATTGCGCCTGACAAAAGTGGTGCATAATGCCGCCTACGGACGAGTCCAGGTTTCAGATATGACATAGTCCCTCCGGTTCAAAATCGCCCGGCTGTCAGTTCTTTTTTATTCAGGGATCACGCGGATTCCCTGTTCGTTATCGCAGTGTGCCTTTCATGCGCGGCGTCAGTGCGCCATAGTCATTAATGGTTTTATAGGTAATCTCGCTACCCGCATCGGCTGGCAACTTCACGCGGGCTTCGCCCAGGGGAGGCACGAGGGCATTTTCCAGTACCCGGGTGCCGGCATTGAGTTCGGTCACCGTCAGGTAGTACGGCGTTGGGTTGATCAATGTGAGCGTGCCTGCGCTGCGGCGGAAAGTGAGTTTTTCCGCGGCCTGATCTGGCGGCAGCGCGAGTCCGGCCGGACGGTAGTACAGTTTGATACGGCTGATAATGGCCAGTTGCAGGGTGTTATCGCTGAGCTTCGATTTGTCCATCGACGGAATGGCTTTGACGTTCATCCAGAACAGACTTTCGCGATCCTGTGGTAACTGGTTATTGGTTGCGTCAAGAATGCGTAAGGTGTTCTCCTTTTTTCCCTGCATGGCAAACAGCGGCGGTGTTACCACAAAACGTCCGTCTTTGACGCCCTCGGCATTTTCCACCCATGACTGGATCAGATACGTGCTGCTGTCATCGTTGTTGGTGACCGCCAGTTGCACCTGTTTTTGACCCGCCGGATAAATCACCCGGGTCGCTCCCAGCGCAACGCCTGCTTCAGCCTGAGTGAATAATCCCATGGCGGCAATCATTAGCATCCCGCCCAGCAGGTTGCGCATCATGGTGCGTGTTTTTTTCATGTTTATCCTTGCTGTACTCACCGTCGTTTCCTGTATTTGCTATCTCTGCGGGGTTGTTACTGGTAGGTCAAAGAGAACCAGGCTTGTGCATTCGCGACCCCACCGGTGACCTGACGTCCGGTAGAACGGTATTTCGCAACGAAATGCAGTGTGGTTGGCCCGGAGTAAAGCCGTGTCCAGCTAGTCGGTGGGCCGTTAAGTGGGAGCTGGCTGCCTTCTTTATCAAATAACGCTATCCCGATACCGCTGGCGATCCCCGGTCCTTCTCCCACGGAGAGAACGTCAGGGTTTTTACCATCTGCGACGCCATGAAATGCCACACCGACACGTTGACTTACGGCGGTACTGCACTCCTGGAGATGAATATCGAAAGAGACAGGGTTGATATCTTCCCCTGGCGCATGAAATCGATTGCTGCTGATCTGCCCCATTTGCACCGTCATCTGGCGATCGCCAGCTTCAACGCGGCAAGATTCGGCAATAATGACCCCCTGGAAACGCATGTTTCCGCCGGGTAACGTCACGTTCCACTTGTTGCCGGCCAGCGCGCAGGCGGGAAGGAAGAGCATCAGCAGACCTGATTTCATCCTTTGCATCGTTATCACCTCAGTCCCATTGCGGATAACGGGCCCTCCTGGCCCCTGGTGCGTCCTTGCGTGATGAATTACTCGTATTGAACTTTGAAGGTGGCGTCTGCGTTAGCGGTACCAGCAGTTGCGGCACCCGTGGCGTAGTAACGTGCCTGGAACGGGATGATGTTAGTGCCATCGTTCAGGGTTGTTGCTGCGCTAAAGGTTGCGCCGTCCAGCGCCAGTGGGGTGCCTTTGTTGTCGAGGATCTGGACGCCAACGTTAGTGGCGCTACCGGCAGCAGAGCCCTGCAGTGCCAGTACGGTGTTGTTGGTGGTATCAACGGCCGTGCCAGAGAACGCGACAGAAGCTTTGGTTGATACGCTGGTATCACAATCATCAAGCTGAATGTTGAAACCGACCGCAGAACTGGTGCTGCCCGCAGTAGCCAGTTTTGCCGAACGAACCTGGCCAAGCTGAACGGTTTGTTCGACTGAACCGGCGTCGACGGCGCAGGCTGCGTTAACGACTTCTCCTTTAAAATGCACTGTACCGCCGTTTACCGTGGTGGTATCGGCCAGCGCCGCCGCGGAGGTCAGGGACAGGGCTGACATAGCAACGATAGCCAGTGTTTTAATTTTCATGCTGTTTTCCTTTAAACAATGTCGATATCACGAACCGAAATGGCCAGTCGTTGTGCCTTCCAGGCATTCCATATTTCAGCCGAATGGGGCGACGGCCGGTTCTGCACAGTTTTTACCCAACGAATGAGACAATTGGGGCCATTTTGACTCATTGGAATAAATGTCTTTAAATGGCGATTTTTTTCTTTTTAATTGGGTTTTTATTTCTTTGTGTTGTTATTTTTTGATATAAAAGGCTGGTAAATGATTTTATGTAACTGACTGATATCGTGCAGGAGTCAGGTGGATAAATTCTGAAAGCGCGTAAACGGCGGAAGTAGGCGTGAAAAAATGCTGTGGATAATACTTTTCTAATCAATGAGATAAATAGTATTTATTGATAACTCCTAACTTGTTAGTTGCAAAGCTTTACTAATTCTTTTTATGATATAGACAGTTTGGCCCCAATTGACCTGTTCAGGCAAATATTTCCCCTTTTATATCAATCAATTACATTATTTCTTTTTCTCCTGTGAAATGACTTCTAACAGGCTGCTTCTCTCCCATAATCCGGCGAAACGTGCGGCATTGCTGGCGGTATAACGGACGGTATGGCGAATATTTCGGTGGCCAAGATAATCCTGGATCAGTCGCGTATCGGCCCCCCTTTCGGCAAGTTCATAACCGCAGGCGTGACGGAGCATATGGGGGTGAGTATGGGTAACGGTTCCAGCATCAACGCCCGCAGCCCGAATAATGCGATATGCCTGCTGACGAGAAAGCGGTGTTCCCCGGCGGGAGATAAACACAGCGTCAGTGCAGCCTGCGCCTCTCCATCCTGCGCGCTGCTGACTCCAGCGTTCAACGGCCTCACGCTCATCAAAACGCAGTGGATGAATGGTAGAAAAACCGTTTTTCAGTCGACGGACATTGATTCGTCCCTCGTTGAGATCGAGGTCGCGATAATGCAAATCGAGGAGTTCACTGATGCGCATACCGTGACGGAATGCCAGCAAAATAAGACAATAATCTCGCTCTCCGGTCGCGCCATGTCGGGCGGCCAGCATCATGGCTTGTACTTCTTTGCCAGTAAGATAACGACGTCGATTCACAATGCATTACTCCTGAAATATGTTTCTGTTAATGAACACCTGTAGAAAACATCATGTGATTAAAAAATAATCCTCGATGTTAAAGGCATATTATATTTGAGGGATTAATCACCGCCGGTGATTACATCACTTTTACATACGTAGCTATTATTGCTACGTGATAAGTCTTATTTTTATTGATTTTATCAGGTGCGACAATAGCGTCTGTTGTAGACAAAGTCAGGTATATAAATTTAAACGAAAAATAGTTGCAGATGGTGAGGGTTCAGCGAAGGTTTGTTTGACGAAAAGGTCATGTCTAAAAAAGGTATCCTGATTAATTACAAGGATATAATAAAACTGTTTAATTATGATGCGAATAAGGATGGAGGTGAACAATAAGCATAATAAATATATGGTTAAATATTATTAATGCTTTGTTTATCGCGATTTTTAACACCATCCATGGTGTTGTATATGTCACAGCGAAATAGCATTATGCTGTTTGAGTTTAGCGTCATCCCAGATACCGTAAAATCGACCTGCATTACTGGCGGTGTACCAGACGGTATGGCGAATGTTACGGTGTCCCAGGTAATCCTGGATGAGACGGGTGTCGATCCCCATATTGGCTAATGCAAAACCGCATGAGTGACGAAGCATATGCGGATGAATTTCAAGCGGGAGTCCAGCGTGATCGCCCGAGGCTGAAATGATTTGATAAAACTGTTGGCGAGAAAGAGGGTTCCCTTTTCTCGATAAAAATAGCCATTCACTGTTGGCATGGGGATAGGCGGCACGAATAGCCAGCCAGTTCTTTAACGCCTGAATTTCTTCACTTAATAATGGATGTGTTGTCGAAAAACCTTTTTTCAGGCGGTGAATGTAAATGCATCGCGATTTGATATCAATATCTGAAATTTGCAGGCGACAGATTTCACTGGCACGAAATCCATGAATAAAACACAATAAGGTCAGACAGTAATTGCGGGCAGCGTGTGGTCCAGTGTTTGCTGCTTTGAGAAGTGACTCTATTTCATTATGAGTCAGGAAATTCCTCTTCTTATTATCGGTGTTGTTTTTCATTAGGTTCCCTTTTGATTGCAGGTGCGCAAGCGTTCTGCTGATTTCCATTAATCCAATGGTCTTATCTGGTTTTAACTCATTATTTATTTGCACTGCACGGTTGGCGCTAATCGTATGCAACGCTGCTTCGCCACAGAAGGACTTGAGCGGATAATGAAAATGGCTGTATGTTGTTTCGTCATAACGTCGTGACATTATCGACTGGGTGCCTCCTCTTGTCTCGTGTTCTTGCTTATCTTGCTGAATCAATAAACGTTATTGTTGTTCCAGGATCGTGCCCATTCCGGAACATCCCGAATGATGAGCAAAGGGCTTCGCTAAGGGTGAAAAACGACATAGCAACCTCGCTAGCATTCACTGTAGAACGACAACAATGAGTAAACAATACTGCAAAAAACACGGTGAGAATAGCAATAATAATTCATGTAACCGCTTTAGAGGGTTCATCGGGTATTTAGCCGAAAGCAGAATGATTCCCGTTAACCCGCAGAAATTGCAATGGTACGGGTATATTTGGCGGATGAGGAGGTGTGGCTGAAATTAGCATGTCTTTATGTGATGAAATGTTTTGCGACAAATAAAATGCGAACGGGGGAATAATAACGCCTGAAACTACTCTTATTCGTATAAGGGCGTTTATGCGTATCGTTCTGCAGAGGCACTGGTGTTTTCTGGTATCGGTATGCGGCGGATATTATCTCTCATTTTTGGTAATTACTGGAACTCTCATGGTCAGTACTTTCATCTGTTCAGTCTTACATAGTGTATTGAGCCCCTTTGAATTATGCTGTTTCGACAGTGAGTGAATGAAGATTTACGGATTGAGTGATTCCAAAAGGAAATTATATGAAGTCTATCGGTATTTTTTGCGGTTCATCTGAAGGCCATTCTTCTGTTTACATGCAGGCCGCGCGCGACGCCGGAACTTATCTGGCTCAGGCCGGACTGGGGATTGTTTATGGCGGTGGCCGGGTCGGATTGATGGGGGCCGTGGCGGATTCTGCCCTGCAACACGGTGGGCATGTGACGGGAGTGATGCCTGTGTCTTTGGTTGAACGTGAAATTGCGCATACCGGACTGACTGATTTGCAGGTCGTTGAGAATATGCACCAGCGTAAAGACCGCATGGCGGCGCTGTCTTCTGCTTTCATCGCCTTACCCGGCGGAGCAGGCACGCTGGAAGAGATTTTTGAGCAGTGGACGTGGGGGCAATTAGGCATCCACCACAAGCCCTGTGCGTTTTATAATATGAACAACTTTTATCAACCGCTGCAGGTCATGGTGCAGAAAATGGCCGATGAAGGTTTTATGAAGCAGAGCTACGTGGATATGCTGTTTTTCTCCGACTCGTTGCCGGAAATTGTTGAGTATTTTGCAACGTATACGCCGCCGGCCTCGAAGTGGACTACGCACCAGAAATAAGGCAATGCGCCACTTGTCAGCGTTTTCAGGCGCTGACAACGGCTTAAAGATGGTATGCCGTCACGGTTCTGTGTGTCCCGGTCAGTGAATCGAACACCTCGACATCCGACGACTGAACAGGCATCCCCGACGCGCGGAGTCGCTGTATATCGGCGGCAATACGCTGGATCCCCAACCAGAACAGCCCATCCAGGGCGTTAACCTGTAAACCACTCTCCAGCGCCAGGCGAAGCCGCTCTTCGGGATGCTTTGTCTGACTGGCAACCTGCTGATAGGGTGCCGTGGTGATGGTTTCCTCATCCATACGGCGGATACGCGACGACAGGCGATAGCGAAAGGCATCGGGTACGCGACTGAGATCGGCGTTGATGCTGTAAACCTGCCCACGGCGTTTATCATTAATCAGGACATTCTTTTGAGTGAGGGCAAATTCTTTCCGCAGTTTGTCGATCAGTTGCGGGGTGCGGGTGAGCAGTAAACGAAAGGGCAATTCAAAGCTGGTCACATAATCGACATTGAGCAGCGCAATGCGCAGTCGTTCTTCAACGCCGGCATTCTCTTGCTGGCATTCCGCCAGAACCTCTTTCCATTGGCTGGTAATGCGCGGCGACTCGTTGATTTCAGTGAAATGATATTTCTCAATCAGGTAATCGATACGCCTGGTCATTGTTTTTTCCATCCCATCGGCCTGTTCGTTAGTGACACAACATAACATAGAGAAAGAGACAGAATACAGAGGATGACGAATTATTGCTCATTCAAGAGCGTTTAAGAATCTTGACCACAAACTCTATTTTCAACAGATTGTAGAAATCACATCAGTTAAGACCTTTAAAGAGTATAATTCTATTACGGACTATTTTTTAATTGCGTGGGTAAAATGATTATTTGTGAATCGTTGTCGGGTGAAGATATTAACCTGATTGCTGAATCATTGGCGATCTCCCGTTTAGCGGGCGCAGTAGAGCAGGGGGTGTTTTCCGATGGTAAACAGGAACCCGTGGACGCCTTGATTGAGAATAGAGTAGCTCACATCCTTATCGGGATAGACGTAGAAATCAGGCAGGACACTGGCTAATAACGTATCCGGCAACGTCTCGATGCTTTCGAACTTATTGATTTTGGTTGAGTGTAAGTGATAAGAATCCTGGTTTTCTGTCCAGTTATAGGCGACATCTCGTCTGATTCGTCCTTTAAGTTTATTATCTTCCATATAGGTCCCGCTGATGGCCACGATGCCGTTCTGGTTCTTCAGGGAATACATATAATTCAGTGTAATATTCGCGCGTACGTTTTTATGAAACACCACCAGCGATATTGAACATTCCGGTTTGTCGTCATGTTTAAACATAAAAATATTGTATATCGCGCCGATGAGCACACCCGCGAATAAAAATATTGCACTCATCATCATGATTACTTTTTTACTCACTTCCTACTCCACGAAAAGAGAGTGTGATACAACCCGGAGCGGCTGATTTCAGGTAATTCTTGCGGCAGATAAGAACCGCTAATCCGGGCGATGTTTGTGACAGCGGGAAGTACACCCAGGGATACTTTTCGCAATCGAGGCCAGAAGCCAGAATTAGCGCCTTAAAGTGGGCATAACTATTTATGTTATCGTGGCCGTCATCCGTGATAGAGAAATGACACCCGTTGTCCTGCTCAACGAAGGTATAGTCGTCGAAGAAAGGCTTCGTATCACTAAAGTGCCAGATAAAGTGTAAACCGATTGCACCCATGAAAAATGCCGTCACCATGGCGATGATGCCAACGAAGAGAGGGCATTTGCTGCTCTTACTTACCGTTATCGTACGGACAGATTCTGGTGTAAGCTCCGGTTCGGCATCAGTGTCGTACTCCATATCCAGTTCATCTTCACCCCGCAGAGTATCAGGGGTCACTTCAGCACTCTGAACTGCCGCAACGCGGGTGATTTTGACGCTTTTATCGATGTGAAACCCTTTGCGCGGTACCGTGGCGACCAGGATTTGGTCGGTCTCACCGACGGTGCGCAATCCTCGCCGGACAATTGAAATATTCTGGTAAAGGGTGTTTGTTGGTACCCGCATTCCTTCATCTTCCCACACCTTTTTGAAGAACTCCTGCTGAGTGACCACATCCGGTGAAGCGTCAAGCAGCAAAAGCAGACAGCGACTGGCAGGCGTTGTCAAAACAGCGTTAATTTCCGGGTTAGTGACAGAAATTAACTTTTTACTGTCTGGTCTGAATTCAATATTGTCGTTAATAATCCAGTACATATAGGTTCACGCTGTTCGAAAGTGAGAGGCAGTAGTGATTTACTTGTAGAAAAGTCGGAACATACTATTACGTATAGTATATATAAATGCAGTAGGTTGATTGCTTTATTAAACTCATTTTTTAGTTCTGTTGTTTAATATAAGTACATATAAAATAAAGTAATTTATTGGCAAGGATGATCATTTCTGCCGCTATGAATTATCAGCGCCGCAAGCATTTGAAAATCCCAATGGTGTTTTTTTATTCTTAAAAATAGAGATGAGTACTTGCTCATCAAACATTAAAGTGGTGATGGGGGGCATTCACGCGCTATGCTTAAAGGATAAACAAAAAAATGAGGCAATGTCATGGATAAGCAACTTGAGGATGCGGGTTACCGCGTTTATACCGGCGAGAAAATCGATGTCTACTTCAGTACGGCGATTTGTCAGCACTCCGGAAATTGTGTACGTGGTAGCGCCAGGCTTTTCAATCTGAAGCGTAAGCCGTGGATTATGCCTGATGAAGTGGATGTTTCAACGGTGATCAAGGTTATCGATACCTGCCCAAGCGGGGCGCTGCAATATCGTCGTAAATAAGCGAGGGAAAGATGGAAATACTGGAAGGTCACAATAAATTCTATGTGAATGATGAGCAGGGGAATCAGGTCGCTGAAATTGTTTTTGTTCCGACCGGGGAGCATTTAAGCATTATTGAACATACTGATGTTGATGCCAGCCTGAAAGGACAAGGGGTTGGAAAACAGCTGGTGGCGAAAGTCGTGGAGAAAATGCGTCGCGAGAATCGCAAAGTTATCCCTCTTTGCCCGTTTGCCAAACACGAGTTTGATAAAACCCGTGAGTATGACGATATTCGGGCCTGAGAATATGCCGGACAATGCGCTTAAGCTGTCCGGCTAAATATACCTTCCCGATGCAGTAAATCCTGATAGATCGCGGTTAATATCCCCTGCGAGCCAAACTCCTTTTTGATCCCCTGGGTCACCATAAGGGACAACTGGTGTGGCCACGTTAAGGTAGACGTGATACGGATTTTTCATATTGCCAGAGGGTGCCGTGATCGTTGATCGCTTCATAGCGAAGCGATGAACACGATGCGCCACGTCCCTGCAGTGAAACTGACACAGTGGCAAGCGGCGCAATCATGATGCCGCTTGCACTGCCTGCCTCACAGCTTATCCCGGCCAGTGTGATATGCCACGGGGTGGGATTGGTTATCTGCAACTGATTTTGCGCCACGGCGTATGTCACGCGCAGTTTCTCTGCATCGCTTTCCTTAAGCGTACCGACACCTTTCGGGCGAATGAACACCTTCATACGAATGCGTAACGGCAGGACCACTTTCTGCGCCACCCTGGCGTCAGTCTGCGTCATGGGCGGGATCTGATACACGTTCAGCCAGTACAGCGCTTCGCGATCGCGCGGTAGGGCTGAGGTGTCGGTCAGTTGCAGCGTAATGCTGCGCAGTTCGCCGGGCTGCATTTTAAATACCGGCGGCAGTGCGATGACGGGCGTTGTCTCCTCGTTGGGCTGGCTCGAGGGATTACCCGTATCGGTCCAGACCTGAACCAGGGCTGGCTGTTGCGGAGAATTGATCAGCGCCAGCGAAGCGCTTTTGTCCCCGGCATTAAAAATCACCCGGGTCACTTCGCTATTCACCACCGCGTGAGCGGAGAACGGCAGCACGTTCAACAGCAACGCGCTACTGAAAGCTAACCACCACCTGAAGTTGTGCATAAACCGATCCTGCTGTTATGGCTTCGCCGGGAATGGCTTCCAGCGAGGCGGTGAATTCACCGTTATAAAATTCGGTCGAACCGCTTGTTGAGGTTTTACTGGTTAAATCGGCATAGCCGTACCATCCCCCGGCGTTACCCGTGGCGGTGGATGTCAGATTTGGCAGCAGGTTGATGGCGCTACCACCCAGTTTCTCGCTGTAGATGCGAATGCCCACGCCGGACGCCACGCCGCTGACGCCATAATGGTTATCGAGCAGCCAGGTCCAGGCCCCCGATCCGGTCTTAAGCCCTAACTGGTTTGCCGCATTCGCCGCTGTCTGGTTATTCACCAGAAAACCCATCGCCACGTTCGCTTTGCTGGTTGTTGAGACCGCAGTGCTGGAAATCGCGCCGGTTTCGCATTCGACGGTAATGTTAAACGGGGTCTGCGCGGTACCGCCGCCGCTCAGTTCACCGACGCTGATCGGCGGCAGACGGACAATGGCGGGATAGTCATCAATTCGACAGGCAGCGCCGCGTACAAAGTAACTCTGGCTGGTGAGCGTCCAGCCGCCAGGCCATTGCATGGCGCCCCAGCCATCGTAGTTGGTTCTGCTGTCAGCGCCGTCAAACAGCCCGGAACTCATACCGCCGCCGTGAAAGGCGATATAGCCAGCCGGCCCCGCGTAGGTATAACCATAGCGATTTGAACCGTTTACCCCTTTCGATGCGTCATCAACCCGAAACAGTTCAACGAAAACATCGCTGAAGGCGCTGCCCGGGATGTAAATGTAGGTCCCGTCATTGAACATCTCGCTTTCAGGAATGAGGCGTGTTTGCCAGTAGCGCGAATAGTATTGCCCGGTTTTCAGGTTTGTCAGTCTGAGCGCCACGTTTTTGACGTAGGTGTAGTAAGCGCCTTCAATCCCGGCAACCGCTTCTCTGCCGCCCCAGGCGTCATCGCCGTTGGTGGCGTAATACTCATACACCTTGCCGATTTCGGCGACGTCGCAGCGGAAATAGATCTGATTGGCGTTGACGCCCTGGGTGCGGCCGTTAGGCACAAAGCTGGCCGTCGAACTGGCGAGCAGCGTGCCTTCCGTTTGAAAGCCGGTGCCGCTGCTTAAGGTGATAACGCCGGGCAGCCCCAGTTTGCCTTTGACTTCGCTATCGCCAACGCCCCCCCAACTGGCACCAATGTAACCGGCATCTTTCGCCATCTGAGACAAATCGTTGGCAGAGGTTACCCTTTTACAGGCAGACCATGCCGGCTGTGCCAGTACGACGCCGACCAACAGCAGCGGGAGAAAAGAGGATAATTTCATAAGCCATCACTCCTGGCGGCAAGGTAGCGTAAGTTGATACAGCGGCGCGTCGCGGGTCGTCGGTAATTGATACCAGACCTGGCACTGCTGGGCGGCGTTCTTACCCCACTTAACGAACAGCACGCCGGACTGTGCAGCGATTCGAGCGTAGATTTGCCCCCCCTGGCCCATGATACCCACGGCTTCGCCATCGCTGTCCGTGACGTCCGCGCCCATCGGTGGCTGGCTGCCGTCAGGCAGCGTGGTGTTAATCAACGTTGCTTTCCCGTGAGTGGTCTTGAACGTGACGCGGGAAATTGCGCCCGCATAGGGGACCAGCCGCTTACTGCCGCCCTGAAGTTCGACGTCATCGGCCATATTCTGGCTGTCGAGACTAATGGTGTTATAGCGGTAGGGCGTTAATGACGGGAGGATCGCGTAGCCGAAACGGTCCACCGTCGCGCCCTGCCCATTACGAATCTCGGCCCCGCGTGCGCCGGGGGCTTCCACCAGTGCGAAGGTGTCGCTGGTATACGGACCGGCGGTAATCCCACCGCGATGGGCGACCAGCGTACCGGACATCCCCAGCCCATACTGCTGATAGCTGTCGCCCCGGGAGGCATAAGCGCGGAAGGCGCCGACGGAGGTGCGATGTTCAATATTTCCGCCCCAGGTCGAGCTGTCGCCACTGTCGTTGTTGTGTTCGATGCCGCTGTAGAGCGCCCACGAGGTAGAACTCTTTTCACCCGTCGTTCCGCTCATCCCGACCGTGGCCGTCCGGCTGTCGCGACTGCGGTTCATGTCGAGGTTGATTTGTGAGCGGCTGGAACCAAAGTCGAATGGAATCGAGATCCCCAGCGATACGGTGTTTTCGGTGTATTTGCGCTGGCTTTCGTTATCAAAATCGCGATCGTTGACGCTGCTGAAGTAGTGGCTGGAGTAGGTACTCCGCTGGCGTGCGGCGCTGATATTGAAGCTGATGTCTCGCCAGCTATTGCTGTAACCGAGCTGCAACTGGGTGATGCGTGAGGCGTTGTTATAGTAATCCGAGGTGCTGCCGGTAAAGCTCAACATGCCCCAGTCGCCCATCGGCTGGCTGAGGGTCGCCGAGAAGTTGTTCCGCTGATTGAGCGTGTCGGAGTAGTAAATGGTGCCGTTTTTCTCCTGGCGACGTACGCCGAGTACGTCCTGCAGATCGCGATAGCCGCTGGTGGAATAGCGATAGGCCGCGAGGACCAGGTTGGTTCCGGTAGTGAAGGTTTTACTGTAGCTAGCCTCGACGCGCCAGCCTTGTTGTTTCTCGTTATTTTCCACATGAGCGCTGGAAAAAACCGTGTTCAAACCGAATGCGCCGACGGAGGTTGCCAGCACGCCGCCGGCGAGGAAGGCCTGATAATTATCTGCCAGTCGTGAACCCATGTTCGCCGTCAGCACGTTGCTCATCCCGCGCTGCAGTACACCTTCAACAAACTTATTTTCTACGCTGTAGTACTGACGAACGTAGCCCATCGCCAGTTCGTAATTCCAGTTACCGGGACGAATCGAATCTGGTACAGCGGAGTAGGGGACGGTGAAGCGCGAAACTTGTCCGTTTGCCTCAACGATATCCACAGTCAGATCGCCCTGGCCGCGGGTGTTGTACAGATCGTTAATCACGAAGGCACCGGGCGCGACGGTCGTTTCGTAAATGACTTTTCCCTGCTGGCGCACAACCACATGGGCCGTCGTGGTGGCGACGCCGCGCACTTCCGGGGCATAGCCTCGTTTGCCCTGCGGCCACATGCGTTGGTCAGTGCTGAGCTTGACGCCATTGAATGACAGATTGCCAAACAGACTGCTGTTGGTGTAGTTGTCGCCGAAAGCAATGATGCTGTCCAGTTGCGGCAAAGGTCGTTGTACCGAGGTGGCGACCGCATTGTATTTGTAGTGTCCCCCCGTCTGATTGTCATCGGCGTAGCGCAGGTTGCCCTGATGGCGAACCTGCCACAGACCAAGGTTGAGCCCACCATTGATGTTGCTCCACAGATAGTCATAGCGCAGATGGCTGTCCGTGTTTTCGGTGTGGTAAAAGTTGGTGTTGTGGCGCAGAAACAGTGCGGTCTCCCCGGCGTCCCATTCGGAAACCGGGATGAATCCTCGCGGTGAATGTAACAGCCCTGCCTGGGGAACCACCATGTTCAGGCGCAGCGAGCTTAAATCCACCTCCCAGTTGATTTTCGGGCCCAGACTGTCGATCGGCAGACAGAGGTTAGGGGGGACATTTTTCGTTGTACGTATGGCGCTGACGGTAATCAGTTCCGGTGACAGGCAGGGTTGTACCTCAGTCTTGTCGCCTTCCGGTTTGACCAGGGCGATCGATGCCTGGCGACGAATCAACTGGTTGTTAAGATATACGTCGAGCACATAGTCGCCCGCCGGAAGGGCGTTGTCCCGCTGATTAAAGCGATCCAGATCCAGTGACTTACCAAAATCGGAACCCTGCAAAAGCGCCGGGTCAAAGTAGTATTCCGCGCACGCCGTCGCCGGGACTAACACCAGGCCGATCAGGGGCGCGACGACGGTGTTACAGCGGATAGTCAGCACTGATGCGTGCTCCCTGATCGTTGATCAAGGTAATGCGTATACGCTGCGCATCAGCGGTTCGCGGAAAGTGAAACGTTTCGCTGGCAAAAGGCGAAATCATGTCATTTTTGGGGTGCTGGATTTGCGACGAACCACCGGGTTGCAGGGCCGCGACCGTAACGTAATAAGGCTGATTGTTCTTAATACTTATCGCCAGTTCTTTATTTCCGCTAATCCGTTTGACCTGCAGATTCTCCAGCATTTTTTGCGGATCGCCGATCAGTCCTGCCGGGCGATAAAAAAGTTTGACCCGATTGCGTAACATAATCAGCAGGCTGTTTTGTTTTTCGGTTTGACTCGCTGATTGTCCGGCATTGGCGGGGGGAATCTGCATGAAATTAAAATAGACCAGTGACTCCTTATCCTGCGGTAAAGCTTTTCCCTGGGTGTAAACAATACGAATGATCTGTCCTTCGCCAGGCTGAATGCGAAATGCCGGAGGCGTGGCAATAAACGGAACCTGTGCAGACTTTTCCGGGCCATCGGCCATATTACCGTTATCGAACCAGCTCTGGACAACATAAGGAATAGCATCTTTATTTTTCAAATGCACATCAGTCGATTTCGTCGCACCATTATAAATAATACGCGTTCCTGTCATCGTAATACTGGCATTGACGTGGCTACAGCATGTGGCTAAAAAAAGAAACAGGCAGCCTGAAATAAACGTGCGATAACGATGAGAGGTTCGCATAGTATTTTCCCTGAATGTGGATGGCGGGAGTACATTCCCGCCAGAACGACGTTTACTGATAAGACACGGCGTATTGCAGGGAAGCCAGTACCGTACCGGTAGTGGCCGCGCCGCCGCTGTAATACTGGGCTTTATAGGTCGCGCTCGCTGAGGTCTGGTCAGCGGCGAGAGAGAGGTCGCCAGTGCCGATAAAAGCGCTGCGGAAATCAATTTCGTCGCCACTGGTGTCGAGAATTTGAATCTCTACATCCGTTGCGGAACCAGTGCTGCCAAGGTTTCCGGTAGCAGAGCTGATGTTGTTACCAACGAAGACCGTCGAGATCTGCACGCCAGAAGGCGAGCCGGTACAGTTGCTCACACCGACATCAAATGTCGTCGCGCCAGCGACCTGACTGGCATTCAGTTCAGTGGCGGTCACGGTTGGCAGCAATACCACTGGAGAGGCATCAGAGCCATTTACCGATATTGAACAGGTCTCGTCACTCACTTCGCCCATAAACGTAATGGTATTGTCAGAAGCCAGTGCATTTGTGGAAAAGAGCGCAGAAGCCATCAGCGCCGAAAGGAAGGCACGATTTAAAGTCATAATATAAAACTCCATTTTTTATCAGTCGTGTTGATTTACCCTGTGAGTCAGGGTTCTTCCATGCGCAGGGACATTTATCGCGATGGCTCTGTGCGGGAATGAAGACAAAATAAAATTATTGGTAATTTTCTTAAGGGTGATTTTTTTTGCACTGAGAATATCGTCATCGCCATGGATTTTATTCTCGTAGTGAGATTCATTTCACCCGAGTGAATAAATTAATTTGTCTGTGTGAATATTATCCGGAATATTCCTGGAGAGGAAAATCGTTTAAAACGAACAGATAGAATACTGGTGATAGGTTGTGACTATCGAAATCTGGAAATAGATCGGTGATGGCTTTTTTAGGAATTTTATATTATTAGATGATTAATATTGAAGTGTTGAGTCGAACGTAAAGCGTATTTCTACTTAATTGATTGTTGTATTAAGATAATTCACATTTTATATATAAGAAAAAATGAATAGTTAACTGTGCTAATTATTTTCGCGATGCTATGCCGGGATAAGAATTTTATGTGATTACTTATCTTCTTTTGGAAACTAAGCGGTATGGGTTCCAGTAATTGCAGGCTGTTTGACATCAAAAAATGGGGAAAAAATATTTACTCTGTAATTGATATTGAGATGCTTTCATCATTTTTGTCGCAATAAACAGGAAGAACTTGACCTGAAAATGGCAACTGACGATGGATTTTCAGCCCAACGCGGTGTTCTTTATGGTGATGTCAGATAGTATTTAGCGGGCAAATAGTTGCACTTGCAACGAAATGAGTGAGTTTTTCTGGAAAGATAAGTGAGCACAGCGACAGGCGCTGTGCGTCAGAAATGCGTTATCAGGAGGTGTGAATAATCCCCATGTAGCCATGAATGCCCATATACAGACCGACCAGACCGATCAACAGGCTGGAAAAATAGGGGGCTTTTCTTGCCAGTGCATTGAATCCACTCCAGCGTTTAGCGACCTGATGGATGCTGACTGCCGCGCCCACGCCGACGGTCACTAGCGTAATCGCCAGCCCCAGGCTAAAACAGAGCACCATTGTTGCGCCGAGCGTGAAGGCCTTTAACTGCATACAAATCAGCAGCACGGTGATCGCTGCCGGGCAGGGAATCAGTCCGCCGGTCAGACCAAACAGCAGGATTTGCCCATTAGTCACCTCTTTGCCGTTAAAACGGCGCTGAATATCACTGGCATGCGCGCGCTCGTGGGCGTCCTGATAAGCTTTCGACCCTTCCGTCAGCCCCATCAGGTCACTGTGGTCGTGATGATGTTCGTGATGCGTATGATCATGGTGATCGTGAGCATGATGATTGTGATGGTCATGATCATCATGCTGCATATCGCTGAGCCAGTTTCGCTCTCCCTGCCACGTCCGCCAGAACATCCAGGTTGCGGTGCCCAGAATAATAAACGCGGAAATCAGTTGCAGCCAGGGCTCCACGGACTCTGCGGTAAACGCCCGACTGATATACATGCCACCGAGAGCGATCAGCCAGACCACGGCGGTATGGGAGAACGTTGCCGCCAGTCCCAGCATCACTGCCTGCTTGATCGTCCCTTTAATGGCGATGATAAACGCCGCCATCATCGTTTTCGAGTGGCCGGGTTCCAGTCCATGTAGCGCGCCGAGAAGAATCGCGCTGGGAATGAAAAACCACGCATTGCCTTGCTGAAGAAATGTTGAAAATTCACCCATGATAATGATGCTTAGTTGCTTGTTTTCGCCAAATTCTACTCCCCCCCAGTACAGAATACTACCCCCTAGTAGAGGCGTAATGCTATAATTCACCTCGCTTTATGTTAATGAGGTATTGCGATGTCACACACAATCCGGGATAAACAGAAGCTTAAAGCCCGAACCAGCAAAATTCAGGGACAGGTGGTTGCGCTAAAGAAAATGCTCGATGAACCCCATGAGTGTGCCGCCGTGTTGCAGCAGATTGCCGCGATACGCGGAGCCGTGAATGGTTTAATGCGGGAAGTGATTAAAGGGCATCTGACCGAGCATATTGTCCACCAGAGCGATGAAGAGAAGCGGGAAGAAGATCTGGACGTGGTTCTTAAAGTTCTGGATTCCTATATAAAATAGTCGGGAACGCTGTCCCGACTCAATGTCTTAGCAATACACGACCGCCTGATTCCGCTGGGAAATATAGCGTTCAACATGCTTATAGCCGCTAATGGATTCCAGCGCATGCAGCAGGCTGCAGACCGCACGGGCATTGGTTCGATCGGTTTTGTCTTCACTATGACTTTGCAACGCCTCTTCACATAACCTGCGCACGGCAGGCGGGAAGGCGAGTTTTTGCAGAGCGCGATCCAGCTCACTGAACGCTATCTCAGCACGGGCCGTAAAAAGCGATAACAGTACCGCACGCAGCGCGCGCGTTTCTTCTTCGTAGTATCCCACTTTATCATCCTTGTCCATTTCGTTCCCTGTTGCCGGACTCATCTGCGTCTTTGCAAATACACTGCTGAACCATCCGTCTCTTTTATCAACAGCGGGTAAGATAACTTATCGCCTGGGACCGGATGAGAGTGAATAAACAACGAATTGATTCGTCCACCCATTCTTTTTTCAATTCTTTGCTTGTAGGCGTAGACGCTGCGGATATCCATGTTTAACAACTGAGCGATCTGATGCGGATTACAGCCTGTAACCATATGGCCCAGAATGGTAAACTCCATTTGCGTCAACGTATTGCCCTTGGTGAACGACAAATGTCGCCCGATAAACACCTGCCTGATTTTCTCATTGGCGACATCCAGTCCGTCATCGTGGTAAATGATGGCGGAAACGGCAGGATGATTTTTGCGCCAGTAGTTGGCGAGTGACTGCATGTTGCGATCGCTTATCAAAATAATGCCCATGCGGGTGCTTGCGAGATATTCTATCCACTCTTTATCCAGAAACAGGCGTAAAAAGCTGATTGAGAAATCCACAAAAATATAACCACTTAATCTGGCGTTGTGATTGTTATTTAAAATGCCTTCAATGACCCCTTTATTAAAATAAATGCTTTCTTCTGGCCACATACAAAAACAGGCATTGGCGCAATACTGTAAGCGGGGTGATTTTTCGGGCATTATTTTACAATGCAAGGTACAACTGCTGCATGTCAAATTCTTTAATTTAACGTCCAGCCCCATATTGAGAGCCTCCCTATCCGTAGATGATTTCATAATTTCATCCGTTTTAAAACATGTCAATACTCTGCAAAATGCAACTTTGATAGAGAGGAAATCCGAAAATTTTGTTATTGCTATTATTCTTAATCGTGATTTTTTTTAGGACGTTGTCTCTGTATCAATTCAGGTTCTGGCGGGGGGCAATTGGCAAAACGTGAAAAAAAACGCCTCCAGGAATTTTGCAACAACCACCAGGAAAATCTATATTGCAAAAATGTTTAAATTTTATCGCTAAATGGCATTAATGGCAAAAAGTTGATCTTATGTTAAATTGACTGAAACAATTGTAACAATGCTTTTGTCTTTATTAAGTAATGCTATTTATCTGTTTGTCCGTTTTTTAAACGTGAAACAATAATAATGAGTGCGGAATGATAAAGCATCTAAAATGGTCTTAATTAAGAATACCTGATCCTTTTTAGATGTAAGTTTATTGATTTATAAGGATTTTTATTTTTGACTTATGATCGAGATGACATATCTATTATATATTTAGTGATCTCTGTATAAGATTTTTGTAGCATAAGATTCATCATGTAAATGCGAGAATGCACACAGTGCTAGAGAAGTACACACACACAACATTATACACAATTAATAACCTGGTTGACTTTCACCCGGGTGACAGAAGCCTGACGAATAAAAATACACAAAAAATGGTCATTCTTCAAAACCCTGCGAGTTTTATCCTTTTATATCTCATTACACATTGTGGGGTTGTTATTCCACAAACCCAGCTCGTAAAGATTGGCTGGGGAGAAAAAAACAACATCACTTCCGTCAATACGTTATACCAGACGGCCCTCATGCTCAGAAATGCGTTAACCGAAGTCGGGTTGCCGCGCGATCTGATCAGAACCGTCGCCCGGCGCGGTATGATGATTACGGCGGATATTCAACGGACGGAGATGGAATCGGTTGATAATGCGGGAGAAGAGGAGACTGAGCAGGCGCCAACAATACCCACGATGACGGCGGCACCGCGTAAACTGCGGCCTTCAAGGACCACGCTGATGGCGGGAGCTATTTTACTGTCGGTATTGCTGATCGGTGTCAGCGTCTCTTTCGGTCTATTATATCCGACGGCCGAATCGCTGTTTTCTTCCTATACCATTATTGATACCACCTCCTTTTCATCCTGTACCCTGTTACTGAAAGGCAAAAGTACGTTAAATACTCGCTATGCTGCATTTCTGATAAGACACCCGGATATCTGTCAGAATCATAACTATGTATATCTCTCGGGAATGAACAGCGCGAATAATATTGCGGCAGTCGCCTGTCAGTTGGATATAAGGGAACATCCTCAAAAAAATGTACGACCTGGTACTCGATCAATGATAAAAACTAAAATAGTAGTCTTCATTTTATGTTCTGTAATAGTAATACTGGCCGGCATGGGTTACTGGTATATACAGAAAGGCAAAAGTAATATTGATTGCGAGGGGCGCGTGGTATGGGAAATTAATAATGAGGAGTTCCGGGGAGATGTTGCCTATCAGATGCAGAATAATCAGGGGATAGTCACAATCACCGGCGATTTGCATACGCCGGAAGGTAATAATTATAAAATTAGCCGGATTATTTATTTCACCTATCACAAGGTGCGGAACAACTATATTATTAACAGCAATAACCTCGTGCGGTTTCCGAGTGACGATTTAGAGACGAAAAAAGGGCACCGATCGCTGCCCTCGATCTATCTCTCTGAGCAAGCTTCTTTCTCACTATTGATTAAGCGTTATCAGGAAGGGTGGGCCTTTACGACGGTTGGTGCCCCCTCGCTGTTATGCCGCAATAGTGAGTAAACGGCCCGGACGAGCCGTTTACTCCTGTATTAGCCGAGGAACATCACCGACACGCACAGCAGGCCGACAATCAGGGTGATCAGATTGCCGAGCGAGCGGTACGGTTTTAAGGCCGGGATCAGGTATGTCGACAGGGTCGGCATAATGAATAAAATCATGGCAATGAGCGGCCCGCTGATGGCGTAAATCATCGAGATCGCATTCGGATTGATGCAGCAGACAATAAAGGTGATGGCCGATACCAGCATGATGGACAGGGCGCGGTTAAAGGCCCGGCTTTTCTTCACTCCAACTTGTTGCAGACCGGTTTTGACCACCTCGGTTGCCCCTTCGATGACGCCAAAGTAAGTGCCGAGAAAGGATTTCGACATCGCCACCACGGCGACGATGATACCTGAAATCGAGAGCCACGCCGGGGCGGCAGGCATCATGGATAAGGCCGAAAGAATGGTGACGCCTTCATTTTTAGCGGCTGCGATGTACGATGGCGGAATCGACAGCAGGCAGCTAAAGACGAAGAACAGCACACTTAAGCAGATGATCAGATAGGCTACCTTCATGATTTTTTTGCATTTACCCATGGCCAGCTCGCCATATTTCTCACGTCTGTCGATAGCAAACGTGGAGATAATAGGCGTATGGCTAAAAGCAAAAACCATCACCGGAATCGAGATCCATACCTGATGCAGCGTGTGCTGATCGAACGCCATTTGTCCGGTGAGCAACGAGGGTTGCCAACTGCCGGTCAGGTACAGCGAGAGAAATAAAAAGTAAGCGATCAGCGGGAATACCAAAAAACCCATCACCCGAATGGTCGCATGACGGCCCATCAGGAAAATCAGGTTCAGGATTAATACCACACCAAGACTGACTCCCATGCGGATGCCGAGGCTAATCTCAAGATAGCGGGCGAGCTGCTCTGTCAGAGAGTTGGTGATGGCGACGGCATAAATCAGGACCACCACGAAAAAGGCAATAAAATACAGCGTGGTAATGAGGCTGCCGATCTTCTTGCCGTAATAGTGCGTCACCGCACCGGTGATCCCTTCTCCCGCAGAGGTTTTCGACGAGAGAATGAACTGACATAACGCTTTATGCGGCCAGTATGTGAGAGGCCAGGCAACCAGAGCGGTGACAAACAGTACAATCGCGCCCGCGGAGCCAAGCTGGATGGGGAGAAACAGGGTTCCTGCGCCCACGGCAGTCCCATATAACGCAAAGCTCCAGAGCGTCTCTTCTTTTGACCAAATTTTCGACATTTCTTGAACGTATCAACTATAAAATAAACAAAAAGAAGCGCAATTTACCATAAATGAGCGGAGGGGCGTGAGGACTGAACGGGAGAAGGGGTGGCAACGGGTCTTGCCGGAACCGCGTGGATTCCGGCAAACGTGTGAGTTATCAGGCAGTCACGCGCTGTTCGCGACGCTTCACGACGCGTACGCGCAACGTGTCATAAGCCCAGTTATAAAACATGGTGTAGGGCAGGAAGAACAGGAAGAAGCCAATCTCCAGCGTAAAGGCCTGTATCAGGCTGACGTTCAGCACATATGCCACGATACTCACGCCGATGACGATAAAACCGCTTTCAAACCCCAGCGCGTGAAACGCACGCACTTTCGCCGTTCGTTTCACCAGATGTGAAGGCCAGAAACGGTCAAACAGCGCGTTGTAGATGATGTTCCAGATCATCGCTGTGGTCGCCAGCAGGATCGTCAGTCCGCCCATTTCCAGCACCGATCGTTGCATCAACCAGGCCGTGGTGGGTGCCAGGATAGCCGTGGCAATTCCTTCAAAACATACGGCGTGAAAGACACGCTCCAGTAACGAACGACGTTGAACCGCATTGTGTTGCATAACTTACCTTTCTTAAAAACGCCCGGATAACGGAATAGCGGGAATTTTATCGTTTTATGTGATATCTAAAAGATAGTATCCATCGATAAAGTAGATAGTTCATGCGTTACTCACCTGAAGCCTTAACCGCATTTGTCGAGACCGTTTCCTGTGGCTCCTTCTCGGCGGCAGCACGCAGACTGCGTAAAAGCCAGTCCACGATCAGCACGGCGATCGCCCATCTTGAGGCCGATCTTGGCGTTCAGCTTTTTGATCGTTCCTCCCGCCAGCCGGTACTGACGGAAGAAGGAAAGAAAGTGCTTGGTTACGTTCAGGCGATTCTGTCGGCTAGCGATCGACTCGATGAGGTGGCGCTTTCGCTGACCGGTGAGACCGAAGCGCGTCTGACGTTTGTGCTCTCTGATACCCTGCACCCCGACGTGCTGGAGGAACTGATGGTGCAGTTTGATCGCCAGTTTCCGTATACCGAGTTTGAATGTCTGATTGGTGAGGATGTGGACGTTATCGATCTGCTGCAAAAAGAGCGGGCGCAGGTTGGTTTGATTGAAGCCAGAGACCACTATCCCACCGATATCGGTGCGACGCGCTTGCCGATGCAAACGTGGATGGGACTTTACGTTGCCGCGTCCCATCCGCTGGCGAAAGAAAAGAAACTGCAATGGGATCAACTGCATATCTGGCGTGAATTGCGCCTTAACACCTATATCGATCATGGCGCCCAGCTTGCCCGTGGCCCGGTCTGGTCCGCGCCGAACTATTTGCTGTTGCTGAGTATGGCGGTACAGGGATTTGGCTGGTGCGCGCTTCCGTGTGCGTTGGTGGAGGAGTTTGCGGCGGAAAAACCGCTGGTGCAACTGGCTGTCCCGGGGTGGCCGAAAGCTATCGCGATCGATCTGCTCTGGAACAAAAAATCCCCGCCCGGTGTGGCCGGAAGCTGGCTGAGATACCATTTACAGCAAGGCAGTGTCCCGGGCTGAGAGGCGTGATAACGATTTCCTTTGTGATAAAACTCACCTTTCTTAAACAATCAAGATAACTATTTTTAACAATCCTCTACTATTGCGGTGTTATTTTGCGCTGAGGTCGTAATGAAAGAGGTGGTGATCGTCGGGGCGTTGCGTACGCCAATTGGTTGTTTTCAGGGGACGCTGGCGCGTCATTCTGCCGTTGAGTTGGGCAGTATGGTGGTCAAAGCGTTGATTGAAGGCAGCGGCGTGAATGCGCATGCCGTTGATGAAGTGATCCTCGGACAGGTGCTGACGGCGGGGGCGGGACAAAACCCGGCGCGTCAGTCAGCGATCAAAGGGGGATTACCGAACACCGTTTCTGCTATCACCATCAACGACGTCTGCGGCTCGGGGCTGAAAGCGCTGCATCTTGCCACGCAGGCGATCCAGTGCGGCGAAGCGGATATCGTGATTGCCGGCGGGCAAGAGAACATGAGCCGTGCGCCGCATGTGCTCACCGACAGTCGAACCGGCGCGCAACTGGGTAACAGCCAGCTCGTCGACAGCCTGGTACATGACGGCCTGTGGGATGCCTTCAATGATTACCACATGGGCGTGACCGCAGAGAATCTGGCGCGCGAATATGGCATCAGTCGGGAACTGCAGGATGCGTATGCTCTCAGTTCGCAGCAAAAGGCACGCGCGGCCATCGATGCCGGTCGCTTTAAAGCGGAAATCGTCCCGGTCGCCACCCAGCGTAATGGGCAAACCGTGATCATTGATACCGATGAGCAGCCGCGTACGGATGCCAGCGCAGAAGGCCTGGCGCGTCTGGATCCGGCTTTTGAACTGCTGGGGTCGGTGACCGCCGGTAATGCCTCTTCAATAAATGATGGCGCGGCAGCGGTAATGATGATGAGCGAGTCCAAAGCGCTGGAGCTGAACCTGCCTGTGCTGGCGCGCATCCGCGCATTTGCCAGCGTCGGCGTGGATCCTGCGTTGATGGGGATCGCTCCTGTGTATGCCACTCGTCGCTGCCTGGAGCGGGTCGGCTGGCAGCTGGCCGATGTGGATCTCATTGAAGCAAATGAGGCGTTTGCCGCTCAGGCGCTTTCAGTTGGCAAAATGCTGGAATGGGACGAGCGCCGGGTGAACGTTAACGGCGGCGCAATTGCCCTTGGCCATCCGATTGGCGCTTCCGGCTGTCGTATTCTGGTTTCTCTGGTTCACGAAATGGTCAAACGTAATGCCCGTAAAGGTCTGGCAACGCTGTGCATTGGCGGCGGGCAAGGCGTTGCGTTAGCCATTGAGCGCGATTAACGCCTCTTTTTTCTCCTCTTCACTCCCTCCGTTATGCCGCTTGATAATCGTGGCAGCATGACTGCGTTTTGTTTCGCCTTCCCTCTATTTTCGCGTTAAGCGAATGAACTGACAGTCGTTTGTCCGCAAGCCCGGGCGTCGCAACTCAGGGGTAAATCCTATTTCCTTGTTTTTCTATACCATTTTCCTCCAGCTCTTAATCACGAAATGAATCGATCGTGATCGGAATTACACTTTTGATAATAAGATGCAGAAAAAGTGAAACGATGTTTTATTTGTAATTGAAAACCGATCCCCGGAAGACTATCATGGGCGCATAACGTAAAACGGAACAGCGTTTCGCTCTCCGTTGAGGGATTCCCGCTCAGTACATCACTGGAGGTAAATGTGGACGTAAGACAAAGTATTCACAGCGCGCACGCCAAAACACTGGATACCCAGGGGCTACGCAAGGAGTTTTTGGTTGAGAAAGTGTTCGTGGCTGACGAATACACGATGGTTTACAGCCACATTGACCGCATCATCGTCGGCGGCATTATGCCGGTGGCAAAAACGGTCTCCGTCGGCGGTGAAGTCGGTAAACAGCTTGGCGTAACCTATTTCCTGGAACGTCGCGAACTGGGAGTGATCAACATCGGCGGCGCGGGCACTATCACCGTCGACGGTCAGTGTTATGAGATCGGCCACCGCGATGCGCTGTATGTCGGCAAAGGGGCAAAAGAGGTGGTATTTGCCAGCGTCGATAGCGCAACGCCAGCCAAGTTCTACTATAACTGCGCACCGGCGCATACCACGTATCCAACCAAAAAAGTGACGCCTGCTGATGTTGCGCCTGTGACATTAGGTGACAACCTCACCAGCAACCGTCGCACCATCAATAAATATTTCGTGCCGGATGTGCTGGAAACCTGCCAACTGAGCATGGGTCTTACCGAACTGGCGCCGGGCAACCTGTGGAACACCATGCCGTGCCACACCCATGAACGCCGTATGGAAGTGTATTTCTATTTCAATATGGAAGAAGACACCTGCGTCTTCCATATGATGGGGCAGCCTCAGGAAACGCGTCATATCGTGATGCATAACGAGCAGGCAGTCATTTCGCCAAGCTGGTCGATCCATTCCGGGGTGGGCACCAAAGCCTATACCTTCATCTGGGGCATGGTTGGTGAAAACCAGGTCTTTGATGATATGGACCACGTTGCGGTGAAAGATCTGCGCTAGTCGCGGGCGCTCATAACGCCTGTCCGTGACAGGTATGAAAAACTAAGGATTTACAATGATTTTGAATGCATTCTCTCTCGAAGGTAAAGTCGCTGTTGTGACCGGTTGTGATACCGGTCTGGGCCAGGGCATGGCGCTCGGTCTGGCGGAAGCGGGTTGCGATATCGTCGGGATTAACATTGTTGAACCGACCGAAACCATCGAGCGTGTGACTGCTCTGGGCCGTCGCTTTTTAAGCCTGACCGCCGATCTGCGTCAGATCGACGGGATCCCGGCGCTGCTGGAGCGTGCGGTTGCTGAGTTCGGCCATATCGATATTCTGGTCAACAACGCGGGTCTGATCCGTCGTGAAGACGCGATCGATTTCAGCGAAAAAGACTGGGATGACGTGATGAACCTGAACATCAAGAGCGTGTTCTTTATGTCTCAGGCGGCGGCTAAACACTTCATCGCACAGGGTAACGGCGGCAAAATCATCAATATCGCCTCCATGCTCTCCTTCCAGGGCGGTATCCGCGTCCCGTCTTACACGGCTTCCAAAAGCGGCGTAATGGGTGTGACCCGTCTGATGGCGAACGAGTGGGCGAAACACAACATCAACGTCAACGCGATCGCACCGGGCTACATGGCGACCAACAATACCCAGCAACTGCGTGCCGATGAGCAGCGTAGCGCTGAAATCCTTGACCGTATCCCGGCAGGACGTTGGGGTCTGCCGAGCGATCTGATGGGACCGGTGGTCTTCCTGGCCTCCAGCGCATCTGATTACATCAACGGCTACACCGTGGCGGTTGATGGTGGCTGGCTGGCACGTTAATTCGCGCCGCTTGCTGACAAAACCCTGCCTTCGCGCAGGGTTTTTTATTGCTGAAATCAGACGTTGAGAAAATCTTCACGAACCGGCGTAAAGGTATCCAGCAGCGTTCCCGGCTTCAGGCAGACACAGCCGTGCACAATATTCGGCTGCTTATACAAAGTGTCGCCCGCACGTACCACCTGCTTCTCGTCACCGATAGTAAATTCAAATTCACCAGATAACACGTAGGTCAGTTGTTCATGCGGATGGTGATGCAGCGGGCCAATTGCCCCTTGTTCAAAGTTAACCTCAACAGCCATCATTTTGCCGTTATGCGCAAGGATGCGGCGGGTGACGCCATTGCCCAGATCTTCAAGCGTCGTCTCGTTATGGAAAACAAACATGCGGGATCCTATTGTTTGAAACAATGTTTCATTAAAGCTAACTCAGGCGCGTGACAAAGAAAATGGGAGATCAAATGAACTGGAAACTTGATCACAAGTTTGCTTCACTGCTGTAAATCACTGATGAAGGAGCAGGTAATGAAGACGATCGGCTTGTTAGGCGGGATGAGTTGGGAATCGACAATTCCGTACTACCGATTAATTAACGAAGGGATTAAACAACAACTGGGTGGGCTTCATTCTGCGAGCCTGCTGCTGCACAGCGTTGACTTCCATGAGATCGAAGCGTGCCAGAGTCGCGGCGAGTGGGATAAAGCTGGAGATATTCTTGCGCAGGCCGCTATCGGGCTGCAGCAGGCGGGGGCGGAAGGGATTGTCTTATGTACCAACACGATGCACAAAGTGGCGGAGGCCATTGAATTGCGCTGCTCGCTGCCTTTTTTACATATTGCCGATGCGACCGGGCGCGTCATTTCCGCGCAGGGAATGCGCCGGGTTGCGCTGCTGGGAACGCGTTACACCATGGAGCAGGATTTTTATCGCGGCCGCCTGGAACAGCAGTTTGCCATTGAGTGTCTGATACCCGATGCGGATGCGCGGGCGAAGATCAACCAGGTCATCTTTGATGAGCTTTGCCTCGGACACTTTACCGAGACCTCGCGTCAGTACTATGTAGAGGTGATTGAAAATCTGGCGGCACAAGGCGCAGAGGGCGTCATTTTTGGCTGTACGGAGATTGGTCTGCTGGTGCCGGTGGAGCGTAGCCCGATTCCGGTGTTTGACACTGCCGCGATCCATGCCGCAGACGCCGTGACGTTTATGCTGTCGTAGCTGGCCCGAGGATCTGCTCCAGCGCCGTCACCATCAGGTGCTGGCGGGTTTGCAGATGATGGCTGAAGGCCTCGACCAGCGCGGAAGCGGGTCGGTGGATGGGGCGCACCAGGCTGACGGTAAACGGCACGGAAATACTGAAACGGCGCACCACTACACCGCTCGCCGCATAATCCAGCGCGGTGAACGGGTTTACTATCGAAAGACCGGCTCCGGCGCGCACCATGGCACACACTGACGCTGCGCTGTGAGTCTCCACAACCATCCGCCGTTTCACGTTGCGCTCATTAAACAGGGCGTCCAGCAGTTGCCGGTAACTGTCCGTGCGTGACAGGCTGATGTAGTTCTCCCCCTGAAAATCCTGCGGTGTTAATACTGACTTTTCCGCCAGCGGATGTCCCGGCGGCAGCACACAGACTTCATCGAGCGAGAAGAGCTCCGTGCGTTCCGTACCGGCAGGCGTGTGCAGTGTTTCCGTCAACCCCAGATCGTGACGCTGGGCAGAAAGCCACTCTTCAAGCAGCGGTGACTCCTGCGGCACAATGTTCAGGCTGACGTCCGGATAACGGGCGAGAAACGGCTGAATCAACACGGGCAGCAGCGATTGCGAAAAGACCGGCAGACAGACTATTGACAGTTCCCCCTGGCGAAACTCCCGCAGGCTTTCCGCTGCGCTGACGATCCTGTCCAGCCCGTACCAGGATCGCTGAACCTCTTCGAACAGACGTAACCCCTGAACCGTCGGATGCAGGCGACCGCGCGTACGTTCGAACAGCGTTAATCCCAGCACTTTTTCAAAGCGCGCCAGTTCGCGACTGACGGTAGGCTGCGATGTATGCAGCAACCGCGCGGCTTCGGTCAGGTTTCCGGCGGTCATGACCGCATGAAAGATTTCAATATGACGTAAGTTAACGGCAGCCATAATCACCTCGCTGGATAAAAACCATATCATTTTTGCATAGAATTGGTATAAAACGATATTTTTTATTCTCTTCGCAATGTGGCGTAATCATAAAAAACGTCATGTCCGGAGTCTGTTATGCCTCATTCACTGTATTGCACCGATACCGATCTCACCGCAGAAAACCTGCTCAGGCTGCCAGCCGCATTTGGTTGCCCGGTCTGGGTTTACGACGCGCAGATCGTTCGTCGCCAGATTGCGGCACTGCAACAGTTTGATGTGGTGCGCTTCGCGCAGAAGGCCTGCTCCAATATTCATATTCTGCGCTTAATGCGTGAACAGGGCGTCAAGGTGGACTCCGTGTCGTTAGGCGAAATCGAGCGCGCGCTGGCGGCGGGATACGATCCGCAAACGCATCCGGATGACATCGTGTTTACCGCCGATGTGATTGATAACGCCACTCTGGCCCGCGTCAGCGAATTGCGCATTCCGGTTAACGCCGGTTCTGTCGATATGCTCGATCAGCTTGGGCAGGTCTCGCCGGGCCATCGCGTCTGGCTACGCGTCAATCCGGGCTTTGGTCACGGTCACAGCCAGAAAACCAATACCGGCGGCGAAAACAGCAAACACGGTATCTGGCATACCGATTTGCCGCAGGCGCTGGCGGTGATGCAGCAGCATCAACTGAAGCTGGTCGGTATTCACATGCACATTGGTTCCGGCGTTGACTATGGTCATCTGGAGCAGGTGTGCGGCGCGATGGTGCGTCAGGTGGTGGATTTTGGCCAGGATCTGGAGGCGATCTCCGCCGGCGGCGGCCTGTCGATCCCTTATCACGACGACGAAGAGGCGGTGGATACCCGGCATTACTTTGGCTTGTGGAATGCCGCGCGCGAGCAGATCGCCCGTCATCTGGGGCATCACGTTAAGCTGGAAATTGAGCCTGGACGTTTTCTCGTCGCTCAGTCAGGCGTGCTGGTCACTCAGGTACGCAGCGTGAAGCAGATGGGCAGTCGTCATTTTGTGCTGGTGGATGCGGGCTTTAACGATCTGATGCGCCCGGCAATGTATGGCAGTTATCACCATATTACCGCGCTGGCGGCAGATGGCCGTTCACTGGAGAACGCGCCGCGGGTCGACACGGTCGTCGCAGGGCCGCTGTGTGAATCCGGCGACGTCTTTACCCAACAGGAGGGCGGCAAGGTGGAAACCCGTGCGCTGCCTGCGGTAGCGCCGGGAGATTATCTGGTGCTGCATGATACCGGCGCGTACGGCGCCTCAATGTCGTCAAACTACAACAGCCGTCCGCTGCTGCCGGAAGTGTTATTTGACAACGGTCAGGCACGACTGATTCGCCGTCGCCAGACCATTGAAGAGCTGTTAGCGCTGGAGTTACTTTAAGCCGAACCAGGGCCCGGTGGTGACCGAGTCGCGCAACACCAGCGTGCCGGTAAAGGGCGGGATCGGTTCAACCTCTTCGCCATTGACCATGCGGATCGCCTGGTCGATGGCCGTGGTGATCATCGTGTCGATGGGGAGATAAACCGTCGACAGACCCGGCTCAAGCCATTTCGCACTTGGCGCATCGTCAAACCCAAACAGCGACACATCCTGCGGAATGTTAAGCCCGGCCTGGTGCAGGGCTTTCGACGCGCCCAGCGCCATGTCGTCGTTACAGGCAAACAGGGCGCTGAACGTCACCCCTTCCTGCAGCAGTTCATTACAGGCGTCATAGCCGCGCGTCATGCTGGAATCACCATATTTCACTTTCGTCGGGTCCCAGGCGATGCCATTTTTCTCCAGCGCTTTACGATAACCCATCAGACGTGACTTCCCGGTCGGGGTGTGTCCCGGTACGGTAATACAGGCGATCTCGCGATGTCCCTGGGAAATCAGGTAATCCACCGCCTGAAATGCCGCGTCTTCCTGTTCGAAAAAGATGGCGCGTTCGCGCGCCAGGCTGACATCGCGGTTAATGATAATCAACGGCATCGTGATCGAATCCGCCAGCGCGAGGATCGCTTTTTCGCTCATATAACGGGTGTAGAGAATGATGGCGTCGCACTGCCGATCGGCCAGCATCTGCACCGCTTCCTGTTCGCGCTCCGGCGTATCGTGACCATCGGTGACAATCAACTGCTTGCCGTGAGATTCAGTCTGCCGCGAGGCCTGCTGTAGCAGGCGGCCAAAGTAAAAGCCATCAAAGGTCGACACGACCAGCCCAATGCTGTTGCTGGTTCGGTTCGCCAGCGAGCGGGCCAGAAAGTTCGGACGATAATCCAGCGCCTGCATTGCCTTAAACACTTTCTGACGCGTACTTTCTTTGACCTGACCGGTGCCGTTCAGCACGCGAGAAACGGTGGCTTTCGAGACACCGGCACGACGGGAAACATCCAGCATTGTTATCATGACGCGATCCTGATTACTCGTTTGATGACGCATTGCCCGGCTCCGCTGGCGTCGTCACGGAATGGCGACGGACCAGGGTAGGGCTGAAAACATGGGTGACATCCGGCAGCGGGCGCTTTTCCGCCAGCGCGAGCGCCAGTTCAGCGGCCTGTGTCGCCATCGTCACAATAGGATAACGCACGGTGGTCAGGCGCGGACGAACGTAGCGCGACACCAGCACGTCATCAAAGCCGATCAGCGAGATCTCTGCCGGGACGTCAATGCCGTTATCATTCAGCACGCCCATCGCGCCAGCGGCCATGGAGTCGTTATAACAGGCCACCGCGGTGAAGTTTCTGCCGCGGCCTAACAGTTCGGTCATTGCCTGCTCACCGCCGCTTTCGTCCGGTTCGCCAAACGTCACAAGGCGATCGCTGACCGGGAGATGGCTCTCTTCCAGAGCATCGTAATAGCCTTTGAGACGATCTTCCGCATCCGAAATAGAGTGATTCGAGCAGAGATAGCCAATGCGCGTGTGGCCCTGTTGGATCAGATGACGAGTCGCCAGCCAGGCGCCGTAGCGGTCATCCAGCGCCACACAGCGCTGTTCGAAACCGGGCAGGATCCTGTTGATTAGCACCATGCCGGGAATTTGCTTCATTAATGATGCCAGGTCGGCATCCGGGATCATCTTGGCGTGAACGACGAGCGCCGCGCAGCGGTGACGAATAAGCTGCTCGATTGCCTGACGCTCTTTTTGTTCATTATGGTAGCCGTTGCCAATCAGTAAAAAATTGCCGGTGTTATAGGAGACCTGCTCAACGGCTTTCACCATCGCGCCGAAAAAAGGGTCAGAAACATCGCCAACCACCAGACCTATCGTTTCGGTGGACTGCTGCGCGAGCGCGCGCGCGTTAGCATTGGGATGGTAGCTGAGCGACTCCATCGCACTGGTCACCGCCAGGCGTGACGCCTCGCTGGCTTTGGGGGAATCATTGATGACGCGGGAAACGGTGGCGACTGATACACCAGCCAGTCGGGCTACATCCTTTATGGTCGCCATGACAGTACCTATTGTGGGTAAACGCTTACATTCTGTCAGTGTTACGGAAAACGGCTGCTGGTTCAAGCTGATTGCCTGTTGCGACGCGGCAAATGTGAGCAAACTCCGTGGAATTAAGCCAAAAATCGAACGATGCAAACCATTAGTTACACTTTGCGAAGGGCTGTTGCGATTGTTCGCTGGCGACGCTTCTCGGCGGCTTGATAAAGTTGAAATCCCAGAGGTATTGATAGGTGAAGTCAACTTTCGGGTTGAGCACACGAATTACACCAGCCTGCGCCAGTTGCGCAGGTTTTTTTTTGCTATTACGCCAATCTGTAACAGTAAGCGATAATTTACACAACTGGTTGCATTTCCCTTCATTCCTTTGCGTTTTCTCGCTGGCGAAGCGGTCATGTACCGATCACAATCAAGATCCCAGAGGTATTGATTGGTGAGATTATTCGGTACGCTCTTCGTACCCAGTCTCTTGCACCAACCTGCGCGGATGCGCAGGTTTTTTTTCGCCCCGAGTTTACTGTCGCTCCTGTTGCCTTGTTCGTGTAATCTGCCACCATTATTTTACCGAATCGTGCGCAAAGGGAGTTGAAATGTTATTTGGCTTTTTCCGTAATCTGTGCCGCGTGCTCTATCGGGTACGCGTGACGGGGGATATGCAGGCGTTGCAGGGAGAGCGCGTCTTAATCACCCCCAACCATGTCTCGTTTATCGACGGCATTCTGCTGGCGTTATTTTTACCGGTACGCCCGGTGTTTGCGGTTTACACCTCGATTAGTCAGCAGTGGTACATGCGCTGGTTAACCTCGCTGATCGATTTTGTGCCGCTCGACCCAACGAAGCCGATGGCGATTAAACATCTGGTTCGGCTGATCGAGCAGGGTCGCCCGGTGGTGATTTTCCCGGAGGGACGCATTTCGGTGAGCGGCTCGCTGATGAAAATCTACGACGGCGCCGGATTTGTCGCCGCGAAATCCGGCGCGACGCTGGTGCCGGTACGGATTGAAGGTGCAGAACTCACCCATTTCAGCCGCCTGAAAGGGCTGGTGAAACGCCGCTTTTTCCCGCAGATCCATTTGCATATTTTACCACCGACCCATCTGCCTATGCCCGATGCGCCGCGCGCGCGCGATCGCCGTAAAATCGCCGGTGAAATGCTGCATCAGAAAATGATGGAAGCACGGATGGCGGTGCGTCCGCGCGAAACGCTGTATGAATCGCTGCTGGCGGCGAAGTACCGTTATGGTGCGGGCAAGCACTGTATCGAAGACATCAACTTCAAGCCGGACAGCTACCGACAGTTGCTCACTAAGACGCTGTTTGTCGGGCGTATTCTGGAAAAATACAGCGCGGAAGGTGAAAAAATTGGCCTGATGCTGCCCAATGCCGCGATCAGCGCGGCGGTGATTTTCGGCGCGGTGTCTCGCCGTCGTATCCCGGCAATGATGAACTACACGGCGGGCGTCAAAGGGTTGACCAGCGCCATCACCGCCGCGGAAATCAAAACCATTTTTACCTCCCGCCAGTTCCTGGATAAAGGCAAACTCTGGCACCTGCCGGCGCAATTGACGCAGGTTCGCTGGGTCTATCTGGAAGATCTCAAAGCCGACGTGACCACGGCGGACAAGCTGTGGATCTTTGCGCACCTGCTGATGCCGCATCGGGCGCAGGTCAAGCAGCAGCCGGAAGAGGCGGCGGTGATCCTCTTTACCTCGGGTTCCGAAGGTCATCCCAAAGGGGTGGTGCATAGCCACAAGAGTCTGCTGGCTAACGTCGAGCAGATTAAAACCATAGCTGACTTCACCGCCAATGACCGTTTTATGTCGGCGCTGCCGCTGTTTCACTCGTTCGGTCTGACGGTCGGGCTGTTTACGCCACTGCTCACCGGCGCTGACGTGTTCCTCTATCCCAGTCCGTTGCATTATCGCATTGTGCCGGAACTGGTTTATGACCGGAACTGCACGGTGCTGTTCGGTACCTCCACGTTCCTCGGTAACTATGCGCGTTTTGCCAATCCGTATGATTTCTATCGTCTGCGCTATGTGGTGGCGGGCGCGGAGAAACTCCAGGAGAGTACAAAACAGCTCTGGCAGGACAAGTTTGGTCTGCGCATTCTCGAAGGTTATGGCGTGACGGAATGTGCGCCAGTGGTTTCGATTAACGTCCCGATGGCGGCGAAGCCTGGTACCGTTGGGCGGATTCTGCCCGGCATGGACGCGCGTCTGCTGGCGATCCCCGGTATTGAAGAGGGCGGTCGTTTGCAGTTGAAAGGACCAAACATCATGAACGGTTATCTGCGCGTGGAAAAACCGGGCGTGCTGGAGGTGCCGGTGGCGGAAAATGCTGCGGGAGAACTGGAACGCGGCTGGTATGACACTGGCGATATCGTGCGCTTTGATGAGCAAGGTTTCGTGCAAATTCAGGGCCGCGCCAAACGCTTTGCGAAAATTGCCGGTGAAATGGTCTCACTGGAGATGGTTGAGCAACTGGCGCTCGGCGTGTCGCCGGAAAAAATGCACGCGACGGCGATCAAGAGCGATGCCAGCAAAGGCGAAGCGCTGGTGCTCTTTACCACCGATAGCGAACTGACACGTGATGTGTTACAGCAGTATGCCCGTGCGCACGGCGTGCCAGAACTGGCGGTGCCGCGCGATATCCGTTACCTGAAGCAACTCCCGTTACTCGGCAGCGGTAAGCCGGATTTCGTGACGCTGAAAAGCTGGGTTGATGATCCGGAAAAACAAAATGCCTGAGTCAGTACATACCAATACCTCTGTCTGGTCGAAAGGGATGATGTCGGTTATCGCGGCGCAGTTTCTCTCTGCGTTTGGCGATAACGCCCTGTTGTTTGCCACGCTGGCGCTGCTGAAGGAACAGTTCTATCCGGACTGGAGCCAGCCGATTCTGCAAATGGTGTTTGTGGGCGCGTACATCCTGTTTGCGCCGTTTGTGGGGCAGATCGCTGACAGCTTTGCCAAAGGCCGGGTGATGATGTTCGCCAACGGCCTGAAACTGCTGGGGGCGGCAACGATCTGTTTTGGCTTCAATCCATTTATCGGCTATACGCTGGTGGGGATTGGCGCGGCGGCGTACTCTCCGGCCAAATACGGCATTCTGGGGGAACTGACTACTGGCGATAAGCTGGTGAAAGCGAACGGCCTGATGGAGGCATCCACTATTGCGGCGATCCTGCTCGGCTCGGTGGCGGGCGGCGTGCTGGCCGACTGGCATGTTATTGCCGCGCTGGTTGCCTGTGCGCTGGCCTACGCCGGTGCGGTGGTGGCGAACCTGTCTATTCCCAAACTGGCCGCCGCTCGTCCTGGGCAGTCCTGGCATCTGGTGAAGATGACTCGCAGTTTCTTCTGTGCCTGCGTTTCACTGTGGCGCAACGGCGAAACGCGTTTCTCGCTGGTGGGCACCAGTCTGTTCTGGGGCGCGGGAGTGACGCTGCGTTTCCTGCTGGTGCTATGGGTGCCGGTGGCGTTAGGCATTACCGATAACGCCACGCCAACCTACCTGAACGCGATGGTCGCGATCGGTATTGTGGCCGGGGCCGGAGCCGCAGCCAGACTGGTCACGCTGGATACCGTGGTGCGTTGTATGCCAGCGGGGATCCTGATTGGCGTCGTGGTGCTGATTTTTTCTCTGCAACATGCGCTGTTGCCTGCCTATGCGCTGCTGATGCTGATCGGTGTGCTGGGCGGTTTCTTTGTGGTGCCGCTGAATGCGCTGTTGCAGGAGCGCGGTAAAAAGAGCGTCGGCGCGGGCAATGCGATCGCGGTACAGAATCTCGGTGAGAACAGCGCGATGCTGTTGATGCTGGGGCTCTACTCGCTGGCGGTGTGGGTAGGGATTCCGGTTGTTGCCGTGGGTATCGGTTTTGGCGGTCTGTTTGCGCTGGCGATAGCAGCGCTATGGATCTGGCAGCGCCGCCAGGCATAATCAACGCGCCGGAATTCCTCCGGCGCGCTTCTGTTATGGTGCAGGATAGGTGTAAACCTGATGCACCGCTTCAATCTCTGCCAACACCTCTTCGCTTAACGTCAGATGCAAGCTCTCGACGTTGGTTTTCAGCTGTTCCATGGTGGTGGCACCAAGCAGCGTGCTGGCAACAAACGGTTGATGACGAACGAATGCCAGTGCCATCTGCGCCGGATCGAGGTTATGCCGTCTGGCGATATCGACATACGCCGCCACGGCTTTTTGCGTCTGCTCGCCGCTGTAGCGGGTAAAGCGGCTAAACAGCGTATTGCGCGCACCGGCAGGTTTCGCGCCGTTCAGGTATTTGCCGGTCAGCGTGCCAAATCCCAGGCAGGAATAGGCCAGCAGTTCAACGCCTTCGTACTGGCTTACTTCCGCCAGCCCCACTTCGAAGCTGCGGTTGACCAGGCTGTAAGGGTTCTGGATGGTGACAATGCGCGGCAGGTCATGCTTATCCGCCAGATGCAGATAGCGCATCACGCCAAAGGCCGTTTCATTCGAGACGCCGATGTAGCGGATTTTGCCCGCCCGCTGGAACTCGGTCAGTGCATCCAGCGTATCCAGTAACGATACCACCGGCGCGGCGTCGCTCCAGCTGTAGCCGAGTTTGCCAAAACAGTTGGTGGGGCGCTGCGGCCAGTGAACCTGGTAGAGGTCCAGATAATCGGTTTGCAGACGTTTCAGGCTGTCGTGCAGCGCTTCACGAATGTTTTTACGATCCAGTGCCTGATTCGGGCGAATGCTGTTGTCATTATTGCGCGACGGGCCGCTAACTTTAGAGGCGACAATCAGCTTTTCTCGATTGCCATATTTGGCCAGCCAGTTTCCGACGTAAGTTTCGGTGAGACCCTGGGTTTCCGGGCGTGGCGGGACCGGGTACATTTCTGCCACGTCGATCAGGTTAATGCCGTTGGCGACGGCATAGTTGAGCTGTGCATGTGCGTCGGCTTCGCTATTTTGTTCACCAAACGTCATTGTGCCCAGCCCCAGTGTACTGACTTCAAGCGAGCTGTGGGGTATACGGTGATATTGCATAGCCGTTTCCTTTTTATAATCACGACATAAGGATTATAAAAATGGCTGAGGGAAGGGAAAAAGGGAAGAAAAATTGTTAAGGCCAGCAGCGTGGCTGACCTCAACCCTCAACGTTCAATGATTTGAGAAACGTCGTCGCGGTTAATTTGCATGGCGTTGCCTTGCTGATCGTGGTAGCTCACCAGGCCGGTATCCTCGTCAATCTCGGGTTTCCCGTCGGTCAGGATCATCCGACCATCTTTGGTCGCCATCACATAGTCGCTACTACAACCGGATACAGCAAAAGCCAGTCCTACTGCGGAAATTATCACTGCCCATTTTTTCATCCATTTATCCTCACGTGGCCTGCGTCTGATAATAGTCTAGTAATAACCTGAAGTTATGGGCAGGAAAAGCAGGAAAATCTTAATCTGAGAGGAGAAAAGGTGAGATATTCGCTCCCCGCAGGGAGCGAAAAGGGCAATTACAGTGGGTTCTTTTTGTTTCGTAACAAGTTCAGGCTCTCGACCGCAATCGAGAAGAACATGGCGAAATAGATGTAACCCTTCGGCACGTGAACGTCGAAGCTTTCCAGTATCAGGGTGAAGCCCACCAGAATCAGAAACGACAGCGCCAGCATCTTCACGGATGGGTGTCTGTCGACAAACTCGCCAATAGGACGCGCCGCAAACATCATCACGCCAACGGCAATCACCACCGCCGCCATCATGATGAACAGGTGATCGGACAAGCCAACCGCCGTGATCACCGAGTCCAGACTGAAGATGATGTCGAGCAGCATGATCTGCACGATGGCCCCCAGAAAGGAGGTGACGCGCATGTTCATCCCTTCTTCTTCACCTTCAATGGATTCGTGGATCTCCTTACTCGCTTTCCAGATCAGGAACAATCCGCCGAGCAGAAGGATCAGGTCACGGGCGGAAATGGCCTCACCAAATACCTCGAACAGCGGATTGGTCAGCCGGGTCACCCAGGCGATGGAGGCCAGCAGCGCCAGCCGCATAATCATCGCCGCCGCCAGACCGAGACGACGGGCATGCGCACGTTGCGCAGTCGGGAGTTTTGCCACCACCAGAGAGAGGAAAATAATATTATCGATCCCAAGCACGATCTCCAGCAGCGTCAGCGTACCGAGCGCAAGCCAGGCGTTAGGATCGGTTATCCATGCAAATAACATTGAACAAAGTCCTGCCAAAAAAGAAACGCTAATTATATGCTTCCCGGACACCAGGCGAAAGTCTAACGCTGTTGTAACAAAAAGTGGCGTTCCAGCAGGGCGCGTGTGAAGTTCTTTTTCAGGTAGAACCCACGCGGCAACGTCAGTATTGGCTCGCCCTGGGCGCCGATCGCCTCGGTGAGCGCTTTGGCGTTTGCTGCCTTCGGTCGCAGTTGTAAAAATTCGCCATGGCGGGCGGTGATACGTTCAACCTGACCGAGCACAATCATGTCCATTAATTCTTCCCAGTCGAGCCGTAACTGACGGTCTTCTTCTTCATCAGGGCTCCACAGTACCGGCGATCCCACCCGCCGCTGTGCGAGAGGAATGCTGCGCTCGCCTTCCACCGGGATCCACAGCACCCGCTTCAGTTTGTGCCGTACGTGACTGGTTTCCCACGTCACGCCGCTGTTTCCGGTCAGCGGTGCAACGCAGACAAAGGTGGTTTCAAGCGGCCGCCCGAGGCTATCCACAGGAATGGTTTTCAACTCGACGCCTAATGCGGCGAAATCCTGTTCAGGCTTACTTCCGGCGCTGGCCCCCAGCCAGAGTTCCAGCAACACGCCGATCCAGCCTTTGTCCCGCTTGAGATCGTTCGGCGCAACAATACCTGCCATCGCCGCCAGTTCGCCCAGCGAATAGCCCGAAAGCTGCTGCGCTTGCTGAAGCAGAAGGGCTTCAGATTCCGGTGGAAAGCGTAAAGGATGGAGTCCGGACATGGCGTCACACCTTAGGTGAAAAAATGAACAAGGATTTTATACCGTGAGAAAGAAGTGTATCGTTTTCCACATGTGATATTCAATGCCATGATTTATATTGGTTTTTAGTTTCTGATGTCACGTGTTGCGCAACGTAAGAATGGGTTTTCCATTTCTGGTCACTGAATTTAAACAGGATCTTACACCATGTTATCCACAGAAAGATGGGATAACTGTGAAAAACCCCGACTACTGTTTCCATTTACAGCCTTGACGTGCGACGAAAATCGAATTTTCACACAATTTGTGTTTAACTTATTGGCACAATCTGTGGATAAAGTCGGCGCTGTTCGATCTTTCATCAGCCTGAAGATCCTCAGTGTGATGGCTATCACTTTTTTGCCTGGCTACCACTGAAAGTAGCCAGTAACCTCATGAATAAAAGAAAATATTTTTTTCACCCTGTTGTCCGTTTATTCAGACTGTTCCGGGTTTTCCCGGAGTAATTCCGTACTTCTTCACAACTCTATCCACAGAAAAGGTGAATAAAATCGCCCAAATGGGTGAGCGTCTGTTTATAACTTTGTCTTTAACTGTGAGTTATTCAATTGTTATTAGATGCACACCGCCGTAACTCAGTGGTTTACCGTCTGTCAGGAGTGTGAAACAATCATTCTCATATAAGGTTTATGTTGAGGTAGTCCGGTGATTGATGACGATGGCTACCGCCCAAATGTAGGTATCGTAATTTGTAATCGTCAGGGGCAAGTGATGTGGGCCCGGCGGTTTGGTCAGCACTCCTGGCAGTTCCCACAGGGTGGGATAAATCCAGGAGAATCAGCAGAACAGGCGATGTACCGGGAACTGTTTGAAGAAGTAGGGTTAAGCCGTAAAGATGTGCGAATCCTTGCCTCTACTCGCAACTGGTTGCGTTACAAGTTACCGAAACGTTTGGTGCGTTGGGATACAAAGCCGGTGTGTATCGGCCAGAAACAAAAGTGGTTTCTTTTGCAGTTGATGAGCGGGGACGCGGAAATCAATATGCAAACCAGCAGCACGCCTGAGTTTGACGGTTGGCGTTGGGTAAGTTACTGGTACCCGGTCCGGCAAGTGGTTTCATTTAAACGCGATGTCTACCGCAGGGTGATGAAAGAGTTCGCAAGTGTTGTGATGGCGCTTCAGGAAGCGACGCCGAAGCCGCAAAATACACCTGCTTATCGACGTAAAAGAGGTTAAGCCACGCAAATTATGCTCACCCGCCTGCGCGAAATAGTCGAAAAGGTGGCCAGTGCTCCGCGTCTTAATGAAGCGCTGAATATTCTGGTTACTGACATCTGTCTTGCGATGGATACAGAGGTCTGCTCGGTTTATCTGGCCGATCATGACCGGCGTTGTTATTACCTCATGGCGACGCGGGGGCTTAAAAAACCGCGCGGTCGTACTGTCGCACTCGCGTTTGATGAAGGTATCGTCGGCCTGGTTGGCAGGCTGGCGGAACCTATCAACCTCGCTGATGCGCAAAAACATCCCAGTTTTAAATACATCCCCTCGGTAAAAGAAGAGCGCTTCCGCGCCTTCCTCGGGGTGCCGATTATTCAACGTCGTCAACTGCTGGGCGTCCTCGTTGTACAGCAGCGCGAACTGCGCCAGTACGATGAAAGCGAAGAATCTTTCCTGGTGACGCTCGCCACGCAGATGGCGGCGATCCTGTCGCAATCTCAGCTTACCGCCCTGTTCGGCCAGTATCGTCAGACGCGTATTCGCGCGCTACCGGCGGCGCCGGGTGTGGCGATCGCCGAAGGCTGGCAGGATGCGACGCTACCGCTGATGGAGCAGGTATATCAGGCCTCGACGCTGGATCCCGCTCTGGAGCGTGAGCGCCTGACCGGCGCGCTGGAAGAGGCTGCAAATGAGTTTCGCCGTTACAGCAAGCGGTTTGCCGCTGGCGCGCAGAAAGAGACCGCCGCGATATTCGATCTCTATTCGCACTTGCTTTCCGATGCCCGTCTGCGACGTGAGCTGTTTACCGAGGTCGATAACGGCTCGGTGGCGGAGTGGGCGGTCAAAACGATCATCGAAAAGTTTGCTGAACAGTTTGCCGCGCTGAGCGACAACTATCTCAAAGAACGTGCAGGCGACCTGCGTGCGCTGGGCCAACGCCTGCTGTTCCATCTCGATGATTCCATACAAGGGCCAAATGCCTGGCCAGAACGCTTCGTGCTGGTGGCTGACGAACTCTCCGCCACGACGCTAGCGGAACTGCCGCAGGACCGGCTGGCGGGCGTTGTTGTTCGCGATGGGGCAGCCAACTCCCATGCCGCGATCATGGTCCGGGCGCTGGGCATTCCCACCGTGATGGGCGCCGATATTCAGCCGTCGGTGTTGCACCGGCGTACGCTGGTGGTGGATGGCTACCGCGGTGAGCTGCTGGTCGATCCTGAACCGGTTTTAATCCAGGAATATCAGCGTCTTATCAGCGAAGAGAACGAGCTTAGCCGGCTGGCGGAAGATGATGTCAACTTACCCGCACAACTGAAAAGCGGCGAGCGGGTCAAGGTCATGCTGAACGCGGGCCTCAGCCCGGAACATGAAGAAAAGCTGGGCAGTCGTATCGACGGCATTGGCCTGTATCGCACCGAAATTCCCTTCATGCTGCAAAGCGGTTTCCCTTCAGAAGAAGAGCAAGTAGCGCAGTATCAGGGCATGTTGCAGATGTTTAACGACAAGCCGGTGACGCTGCGAACACTGGACGTTGGCGCGGACAAACAGTTGCCGTACATGCCAATCAGTGAGGAGAATCCCTGCCTGGGCTGGCGGGGGATCCGCATTACGCTCGATCAGCCGGAGATCTTCCTTGTCCAGGTGCGGGCGATGCTGCGCGCCAATGCGGCGACGGGCAACCTGAGTATTCTGCTGCCGATGGTAACCAGTATTGATGAGGTGGATGAAGCGCGGCGCCTGATTGAACGTGCGGGCCGCGAAGTGGAAGAGATGATTGGGTACGCGATCCCGAAACCGCGTATCGGCATCATGCTGGAAGTGCCGTCGATGGTCTTTATGCTGCCGAATCTGGCGAGCCGTATCGACTTTATCTCCGTCGGGACTAACGATCTGACCCAGTACGTGCTGGCGGTGGATCGCAACAATACGCGCGTTGCCAGCATCTACGACAGTCTGCATCCGGGGATGTTACGTGCGTTGTCGATGATTGCGCAGGAAGCCGAGCGCAGTGATATTGACCTGCGCGTGTGCGGCGAAATGGCGGGCGATCCGATGTGTGTCACCATCCTGATTGGATTAGGGTTCCGCCATCTTTCAATGAACGGTCGTTCCGTGGCGCGCGTAAAATACCTGCTGCGCCGCATTGATTACGAAGAGGCAAAAATCCTTGCCCAACGCAGCCTTGAGGCGCAACTGGCAACGGAAGTGCGCCATCAGGTGGCGGCGTTTATGGAGCGTCGCGGCATGGGCGGCTTGATTCGCGGGGGGTTGTAAAAGCGCTATACAGATCTTTTACATCTTCCCGACAGCCTCACAGAACCTCGTATGCTATCATTCGCTCCTTTGGAGCGCCTGTAAGCAGTGGGTGCGCATATTGCTCGCTGAGTTTTTTCAGCGAAATAACAAGAACTTGTGGTGACAGATGACCAGTAGCTATCTGCATTTTCCGGAATTCGATCCGGTCATTTTCTCAATTGGACCCGTCGCACTTCACTGGTACGGCTTAATGTATCTGGTCGGCTTCATTTTCGCGATGTGGCTGGCGACACGCCGAGCCAACCGTCCGGGCAGCGGCTGGACCAAAAATGAAGTCGAAAACTTGCTCTATGCAGGTTTCCTCGGGGTCTTCCTCGGGGGGCGTATTGGCTACGTGCTGTTCTATAACTTCCCGCTGTTCCTGGATAATCCGCTGTACCTGTTCCGCGTCTGGGACGGGGGCATGTCCTTCCACGGTGGTCTGATTGGTGTGATTCTGGTGATGATCATTTTCGCCAAACGCACGAAGCGCAGTTTCTTCCAGGTCTCTGATTTTATTGCGCCACTGATCCCGTTTGGCCTGGGGGCTGGGCGCCTGGGCAACTTTATCAACGGTGAACTGTGGGGCCGTGTCGACCCGAATTTCTCTTACTCCATGCTGTTTCCTGGGTCGCGCACTGAAGATATTCTGCTGCTGCAAACCAATCCGCAATGGCAATCTATTTTTGATACCTATGGCTCCCTACCGCGCCACGCGTCTCAGCTCTATGAGATGGCGCTGGAAGGCGTAGTGCTGTTTATCATTCTTAACCTGTTTATTCGTAAACCGCGTCCGATGGGGTCAGTCTCCGGGCTGTTTTTGATTGGTTACGGCGCGTTTCGTATCATTGTTGAATTCTTCCGTCAGCCGGATCAGCAGTTCACCGGCGAATGGGTACAGTACATCAGCATGGGACAGATCCTCTCGATTCCGATGATTGTCGCTGGTGTGATCATGATGGTTTGGGCCTATCGCCGTCGCCCACAGCAACACGTTTCCTGAGGAACCATGAAACAGTATTTAGAACTGATGCAAAAAGTGCTGGATGAAGGCACACAGAAAAACGACCGTACCGGAACCGGAACGCTTTCCATTTTTGGTCATCAGATGCGTTTTAACCTGCAGGAAGGATTCCCGCTGGTGACGACAAAACGTTGCCACTTGCGCTCCATCATCCACGAGCTGCTGTGGTTCCTGCAAGGTGACACCAACGTGGCCTATCTGCACGAAAATAACGTCACCATCTGGGACGAATGGGCAGATGAAAACGGCAACCTGGGCCCGGTGTATGGCAAACAGTGGCGGGCCTGGCCAACGCCGGACGGTCGCCACATTGACCAGATCACGACGGTGCTGAACCAGTTGAAAAATGATCCCGATTCGCGCCGTATTATCGTTTCGGCGTGGAACGTCGGCGAACTGGACAAAATGGCGCTGGCGCCGTGTCATGCGTTCTTCCAGTTCTATGTTGCGGACGGCAAACTCTCCTGCCAGCTGTATCAGCGTTCCTGCGACGTGTTCCTCGGCCTGCCGTTTAACATCGCCAGCTATGCGTTGCTGGTGCATATGATGGCGCAGCAGTGCGATCTGGAGGTCGGCGATTTCGTCTGGACCGGTGGTGACACGCATCTGTACAGCAACCACATGGAGCAGACGCATCTGCAACTGACTCGCGAACCGCGCGCGCTACCGAAACTGGTGATTAAACGTAAACCTGATTCCCTCTTCGACTACCGCTTCGAAGATTTTGAAATCGAGGGTTACGACCCGCACCCGGGGATTAAAGCGCCAGTTGCTATCTAAACTGGTCTCATCCTGTCATAGCCGACGCCTTTGTGCGTCGGTTTTTTTTATCCGGGTTTTGGTTTTTCGGGGCAGATTCCTGAAATTTTGCAACCTGTTGCAACATGGTAACTTTTCCTCGTAACACGCCGAAAAACCTGAATTCTCGCCTCGTGTTAACTTCCCGACGCGTCATACTGCCGCCATGAATACACAGCAGGGCTATACGCTCATCGAAACGCTGATCGCGATGCTTATTATTATCAGCCTGAGTGCAACAGGACTCTACGGCTGGCAGCAGTGGCAGCAACAGCAACACCTCTGGCAGACCGCCTGTCAGCTGCGCGATTTCTTGCTGCAGCTACGGGAGGACGCCAACTGGCATAACCGCGATCACATCATTACCGCCATCAGGGAGGACGCGTCATGGTGTCTTGTCAGTTCGACAGTCTTACGAAATACCTGTACGCCGCGCTCTGCGCTCGTTTTTGTGCCACTCTGGCGCGATGTCGATCTCGTCGGGATCACAGCTTCGCTGGCGTTTTATGGTCAGCGCAACACTGCGTGGCCGGGGAATATTCGCCTGAAAAATGCGACAGGCGAATGGCGGGTGGTGGTTTCGCCATGGGGACGCATCCGCTTGTGCGAGCGCGACGATACCCAGGGGTGCCAGTGAGTGAACGCGGTTTTTCTCTACTTGAGGTGTTAATTGCGATGGCGATCAGCAGCGTGCTGTTGCTGGGATCCGCCCGTTTTTTACCGGCGTTACAGCGCGATATTTTACAGCAGACCCGCAAGCTCGCGCTGGAGGATGACGTGTGGCAGCGGGTGTACACTATCGCAAAGCACCTCCAGCGCGCAGGATATTGCCACGGTAGCTGTAGTGGTGATGGGGTAAATATTACCAACGCGGGACAGTGCGTCATTGTTCAGTGGGACGCTAACGCGAATGGCGTCTGGGAAAGCGAGCCGGTAAAGGAGGCTGAACAAACCGGATTTCGCCTGAATGACAACGTGCTGGAGACGCAGCGCGGCGCGAAAACGTGCAGTGGAAAAGGATGGGATAAAATGACCGATCCTGACGTCGTACAAATTACGGCATTTGAGGTTGCGCCTCAGGATATCGCGGGCTTTGCGACCGAGTTGACCATACATCTGCGCGGCGCTAGCCGGGGAGATCCGCAAACCGTGGTCGATGCGCGCTACAGCGTTACCGGTTTTAATTTATGAACCGCGAACGGGGCGTATCTTCTCTGGCGCTGGTTCTGCTGCTGTTGGTCCTCGGTAGCCTATTGTTGCAGGGCGTTAACCAGCAGCAGAGCAGTTTTGCTTCGCGGGTGGCGATAGAAAGTCAGGCTTTGCAACGTCAGGCTGTCGTGCAATCAGCCATGGAGTGGGGGAGAGTGCAACCATGGTCGATAAGTTCAGATAAACCGTGTCGGTACTACGGAGAAGTCAATGTCCCCGTCTGCCTGCGCAGACTCGCTAACAGTCGCGCGTTGCTTATTGCCAGCTATCAGGGAACCTCCCTATGGCGAGAAGGCGAGCAACAGGAGGAAAGCGTCGTCTTTTCTCTTCATGGCTGGAGCGATTTCTGTCCGTTACGGGAGGTTTCGCTATGCCAGATCCCCTGAGCCGCCAGCGCGGGTTTAGCTTGCCAGAGGTGATGCTGGCAATGGTCCTCATGGTGATGGTGGTGACGGCGCTTTCCGGGTATCAGCGTGCGCTGATGAACAGTTTTTTCATCAGGGGCCAGTACCTGCAGCTCTGGCGGCAGGGCTGGCAGCAGACGCAACTGCGTTCGTTTTCGCCACCTGTTAACTGGCAGGTTAACCGGATGCAGACAACGCAGGCGGGATGTGTCAGCATCAGCGTTACGCTATCTTCACCTCAGGGCAGGCAGGGAAAAATGACACGCCTGCACTGTCCAAACCGTTAGTTGCCAGGAGTCTCTATGTTAAGGGTCTACCACTCAAACCGTCTGGATGTGCTGGAAGCATTGATGGAGTTCATCGTCGAGCGCGAGCGGCTGGACGATCCTTTTGAGCCGGAAATGATTCTGGTGCAGAGTACCGGGATGGCGCAGTGGTTACAGATGACCCTTTCGCAGAAATTTGGTATCGCCGCCAACATAGAATTCCCACTCCCGGCCAGTTTTATCTGGGATATGTTCGTCCGCGTACTGCCGGAGATCCCCAAAGAGAGTGCCTTCAACAAACAAAGCATGAGCTGGAAGTTGATGACGTTGCTCCCGCAACTGCTGGATCATGACGACTTCGCGCTACTACGCCATTATCTGACGGACGATACTGATAAACGTAAGTTGTTTCAGTTGTCGTCGCGCGCGGCGGATCTTTTCGATCAGTATCTGGTGTACCGACCGGAATGGCTAACCCAGTGGGAAGCGGGGCGAACGGTTGAAGGGTTGGGAGAGGCGCAATGCTGGCAGGCGCCGCTGTGGAAGGCGTTGGTGGAATATACCGATGCGCTGGGGCAGCCGCGCTGGCATCGTGCCAATCTCTATCAGCGGTTTATCCAGACCCTCGAAAACGCTGATAGCTGCCCGCCAGGACTCCCTTCTCGTGTGTTTATCTGCGGGATCTCCGCGTTGCCACCTGTATACCTACAGGCGCTGCAGGCGCTCGGCAAACATATCGACATTCATCTGCTCTTCACCAATCCCTGCCGCTACTACTGGGGCGACATCAAAGATCCGGCGTATCTGGCAAAACTGCTGGCACGTCAGCGGCGACATAGTTTTGAAGACCGTCATTTACCGTTGTTTCGTGACAATGCGAATGCCGAAAGTTTGTTTAACGGCGATGGCGAACAGGATGTCGGTAACCCGATGCTGGCTTCGTGGGGAAAATTAGGACGCGACTACATTTATCTGCTCTCCGAACTGGAAAACAGCCAGGAGCTGGATGCGTTTGTCGACATTACGCCGGATAACCTGCTGCATAACATCCAGGCCGATATCCTTGAACTGGAAAACCGCGCAGTGGCGGGCGTGAGTCTGGAAGAGTATTCCCGCAGTGACAATAAGCGACGCCTTGATCCAAACGACACCAGCGTCACCTTCCACGTCTGTCATAGCCCACAGCGTGAAGTCGAAGTCCTCCACGATCGTCTGCTGGCAATGCTGGAGGCGGACCCAACGCTCACGCCGCGTGACATCATCGTGATGGTGGCGGATATCGACAGCTATAGCCCGTTTATTCAGGCTGTCTTTGGCAGCGCCCCTGCGGAGCGTTATCTGCCTTATGCGATTTCCGATCGCCGGGCGCGTCAGTCACACCCGGTGTTACAGGCGTTCATCAGCCTGCTGTCTCTGCCTGACAGCCGTTTTGTTTCTGAGGATGTGCTGGCGCTGCTGGATGTCCCGGTGCTGGCGGCGCACTTCAATATCAGCGAAGAAGGATTGCGTTATTTGCGGTTGTGGGTCAATGAATCGGGCATTCGCTGGGGCATTGATGACGACAACGTGCGGGAACTGGAACTTCCGGCAACGGGACAGCATACATGGCAGTTTGGTCTGACGCGCATGCTGCTGGGCTATGCCATGGAAAGTGCGCAGGGTGAGTGGCAGTCCGTTCTGCCTTACGATGAGTCCAGCGGACTCATCGCCGAACTGGTAGGGCATCTGGCGTCGTTACTGATGCAGCTTAATCTCTGGCGTCGTGGCCTGGCACAGGAACGCCCACTGGAAGAGTGGCTGCCAGTGTGTCGTGAGATGCTCAACGATTTCTTCCTGCCTGATGCTGAAACCGAGGCGGCCATGACGCTGATCGAGCAACAGTGGCAAGCGATCATCGCCGAAGGAATGGAGGCTAAGTATGGTGACGCGGTCCCGCTGTCGCTACTGCGCGATGAGCTGGCGCAGCGGTTGGATCAGGAGCGGATTAGTCAGCGCTTTTTGGCCGGGCCGGTGAATATCTGTACGCTGATGCCGATGCGCTCCATTCCTTTCAAAGTTGTCTGTCTGCTGGGAATGAACGACGGTGTCTATCCGCGACAGCTTGCGCCGCTCGGTTTTGATCTCATGAGCCAGAAACCCATGCGCGGGGATCGCAGTCGTCGTGATGATGACCGTTATCTGTTCCTCGAAGCCTTAATTTCTGCCCAGCAGTCGCTTTACATCAGCTACATCGGGCGTTCGATCCAGGATAACAGCGAACGTTTTCCTTCCGTGCTGGTACAGGAGCTGCTCGATTACATCGGACAAAGCCACTACCTGCCGGGTGACGAGGTGTTAACCAGCGATGAGAGCGAGAAACGAGTGAAAGCGCATATCGCCCGCCTGCATACCCGTATGCCGTTCGATGCGCAAAACTTCCTGCCCGGTGAACAGCAGAGCTACGCCAGCGAATGGCTACCGGCGGCAAGCCGTCGTGGAGAAGCCCATAGCGATTTTGTGCAGCCGTTAGCCTTTGATATGCCAGAGACGCTGAGTCTGGAAACGCTGCAGCGCTTCTGGGCGCATCCGGTGCGGGCGTTTTTCCAGCAGCGTCTGCAGGTTAATTTCCGCTCCGAAGAGCAAGAGATCCCGGACACCGAACCGTTTACCCTGGAAGGGCTGACCCGTTATCAGCTTAACCAGCAGTTACTGAATGCGCTGGTTGAACAGGATGACGCCGAACGTTTGTTCCGTCGCTTCCGCGCGGCGGGGGATCTGCCGTATGGGGCCTATGGCGATATCCTCTGGGAAGCTCAGCATCAGGAAATGCAGACGCTGGCGGACAGGATCGTGGCTTGTCGTCAGCCGAGCCAAAGCCTGGAGGTTGATCTGCACTGCAACGGCGTGCAGTTGACTGGCTGGCTGTCGCAGGTGCAGGAAGATGGTCTGTTGCGCTGGCGGCCTTCGTTAATCAGCATTTCGCAGGGTGTGCAACTTTGGCTTGAACACCTTGTCTATTGTGCCTGCGGAGGAAAAGGTGAAAGCCGACTGTTTTTGCGAAAAGACGGAGAGTGGCGATTCCCACCGCTGGAGCAAGAGCAGGCATTGGGGTATCTGGCGCAACTGATTGACGGATATCGCGAAGGGATGTCCGCACCGCTGCTGGTGTTACCGGAAAGCGGCGGCGCGTGGATAAAAACCTGTTATGACGCGGCAAATGATGCCATGTTAGATGACGATGATACGCGACAAAAAGCCCGCGTGAAGTTTATGCAGGCTTACGAAGGCAACATGGTCGTGCGTGGCGAAGGCGAGGATATCTGGTATCAGCGCCTGTGGAGACAACTGGACTCAGAAACCTATGAGGCCATTATTTTGCAGTCACAACGTTACCTGCTTCCGCTTTTCAGATTTAATCAGTCGTGATGATTGTATAAAAATTGCGCAATTTTGATGCTTCCTTTATGATGCGTTGCCCTGCTCAGAGAAGCATCCAATGTGTCTTTGCGCAGAAAGAAAGTTAATGATGAGGTTCTTGAATGCCCCGCAGCACCTGGTTCAAAGCGTTACTGTTGTTGGTCGCCTTTTGGGCGCCCTTAAGTCAGGCGGATACCGGTTGGCAACCCATTGCGGAAACCATCCGTAAAAGCGACAAAGATACCCGCCAGTATCAGGCCGTCCGTCTGGATAATGGCATGGTGGTATTACTGGTATCCGACCCGCAGGCGGTGAAATCGCTTTCTGCGCTGGTGGTGCCCGTGGGGTCGCTGGAAGATCCCGATGCACATCAGGGACTGGCTCATTATCTTGAACACATGTGTCTGATGGGATCGAAAAAGTACCCACAGGCCGATAGCCTTGCGGAATACCTCAAACTGCACGGCGGTAGCCACAATGCCAGCACCGCGCCGTACCGCACGGCGTTCTATCTGGAAGTGGAAAACGACGCGCTTACCGGTGCCGTTGACCGCCTGGCCGATGCGATTGCTGAACCGCTGCTGGATAAAAAATATGCCGAGCGTGAGCGCAATGCGGTAAACGCTGAACTGACGATGGCGCGTACTCGTGACGGGATGCGAATGGCGCAGGTGAGTGCGGAAACCATCAACCCGGCTCACCCTGGTTCACGTTTTTCCGGCGGCAACCTGGAAACCTTAAGCGACAAACCGGGTAATCCGGTGCAACAGGCATTGCGCGATTTTCACAGCAAGTACTACTCCGCCAATCTGATGAAAGCGGTTATCTACAGCAATAAGCCGTTGCCGGAACTGGCAAAGATTGCTGCAGAGACCTTTGGGCGAGTACCCAACAAGAATATCGAAAAGCCGGAAATTACCGTTCCGGTCGTCACCGATGCGCAGAAGGGCGTTATCATCCATTACGTTCCTGCGCTGCCGCGTAAAGTGCTGCGCGTTGAGTTCCGAATCGACAACAACAGCGCGCAGTTTCGCAGTAAAACCGACGAGCTGATCACCTATCTGATTGGTAACCGTAGCCCGGGCACGCTTTCTGACTGGCTGCAAAAGCAAGGACTGGTGGAAGGCATTCGCGCGGACTCCGATCCGGTAGTCAACGGCAACAGCGGTGTGTTAGCCATTTCCGCTACCCTGACCGACAAAGGGCTGGCGAACCGCGAAGCGGTGGTTGCGGCTATTTTCAGCTATCTCAATCTGTTACGCGAAAAGGGCGTCGATAAACGCTACTTTGACGAGCTGTCGCATGTGCTTGATCTCGACTTCCGTTACCCGTCGATCACCCGTGATATGGACTACGTCGAATGGCTGGCTGATACCATGATCCGCGTGCCGGTGGCGCATACTCTGGACGCAGTGAACATTGCCGATCAATACGATGCGAAAGCCATTCAGGCGCGTCTGGAGATGATGACGCCGCAAAATGCGCGAATCTGGTACATCAGCCCAAAAGAACCGCACAACAAGACCGCTTACTTTGTTGATGCGCCTTATCAGGTCAATAAAATCAGTGAACAGACGTTCAGCGACTGGCAGAAAAAAGCGCAGGAGATAACCCTGTCGCTGCCGGAACTGAACCCCTACATTCCTGACGATTTCACGCTGATCACGCCGGAAAAGAAATACGACCGTCCGGCGCTGATTGTCGATGAGCCCGATCTGCGCGTGGTATACGCTCCGAGCCAGCATTTCGCCAGCGAACCCAAAGCGGACGTGAGCGTCATTCTGCGTAATCCGCAGGCGATGGACAGCGCCAGAAACCAGGTCATGTTTGCGCTGAACGACTATCTGGCGGGAATTGCGCTCGATCAGTTAAGTAACCAGGCGGCTGTGGGCGGTATCGGTTTCTCAACCAACGCCAACAATGGCTTAATGCTCAATGCTGACGGCTATACGCAGCGTCTGCCGCAACTTTTCCAGGCGTTGCTGGAAGGTTATTTCAGCTACACCGCAACCGAAGAGCAGCTTGAGCAGGCGAAATCCTGGTATAGCCAGATGATGGATTCCGCCGAAAAGGGGAAAGCCTACGAGCAGGCGATTATGCCGGTGCAGATGATCTCTCAGGTGCCCTATTTCTCCCGCGATGAGCGGCGTGCGCTGCTGCCATCAATCACCCTGAAAGAGGTGATGGCCTACCGTGACGCGTTGAAAACGGGCGCTCGTCCGGAGTTTCTGGCGGTTGGCAACATGAGCGAAGCGCAGGTCACGACGATGGCGCGGGATATCCAGAAACAGTTGGGGGCGAACGGTTCCGAATGGTGTCGCAATAAAGATGTTCTGGTGGATAAGAAGCAGTCGGTCATTTTTGAAAAAGCGGGCAGCAGTACTGACTCCGCGCTGGCGGCGGTCTTTGTCCCCACTGGCTATGATGAGTATGCCAGCGCGGCCTACAGCGCCATACTGGGGCAGATTGTCCAGCCGTGGTTCTACAATCAACTGCGTACGGAAGAGCAGTTAGGGTATGCGGTGTTTGCCTTCCCGATGAGCGTCGGACGCCAGTGGGGAATGGGCTTCCTGCTGCAAAGCAGCGATAAACAGCCGCCGTATCTCTGGGATCGCTACAAGGCGTTTTTCCCCACGGCGGAAGCAAAACTGCGGGCAATGAAACCGGAAGAGTTCGCACAGATTAAGCAGGCTATCGTCGCGCAGATGTTGCAGGCACCGCAAACGCTGGGCGAAGAAGCATCGAAATTAAGCAAAGATTTCGATCGCGGCAATATGCGCTTCGATTCACGTGATAAAATTGTGGCTCAGATAAAACAGCTGACGCCGCAGAAACTTGCTGATTTCTTCCATCAGGCGGTGGTCGAGCCGCAAGGCATGGCGGTACTGTCGCAGATTTCCGGCGGTCAAAACGGGAAGCCACACTATGTGCACCCGGAAGGCTGGAAAGTGTGGGACAACGTCAGCGCGTTGCAGCAAACTTTGCCCCTGGTGAGAGAACAGAATGAATGATGTCGCCGAGTCCCTTGATCCCCTGCGCTTGCCCCTCACGGGCGAGCGCCTGATTGAAGCCTCTGCTGGCACCGGCAAAACCTTTACTATCGCGGCGCTCTATTTGCGCCTGCTCCTCGGGCTCGGCGGTTCTTCCGCCTTTCCCCGTCCCCTGACCGTTGAAGAACTGCTGGTGGTGACCTTTACTGAGGCCGCCACCGAAGAGTTGCGCGGTCGTATCCGCAGTAATATTCATGAGCTGCGTATCGCCTGCCTGCGCGAATCGACTGACAACCCCCTTTATGCTCGCCTGCTGAATGAGATCGACGATAAAAAGCAGGCGGCTCAGTGGCTGCTGCTCGCCGAAAGGCAGATGGATGAAGCGGCGGTGTTCACCATCCACGGTTTTTGCCAGCGCATGCTGAGTCTGAATGCCTTCGAATCCGGCATGTTGTTTGAGCAACAGTTGATCGAGGATGAATCGTTGCTGCGCTATCAGGCCTGCGCGGATTTCTGGCGTCGACACTGTTACCCCTTGCCGCGTGAAATTGCTCAGGTAGTGTTTGAAACGTGGAAAGGGCCGCAGGCGCTGCTGGCGGATATTAACCGTTACCTGCAAGGGGAAGCGCCGGTTATCAAAGCGCCACCGCCGGATGACGAAACGCTGGCGTCCCGTCATCAACAAATCGTGCAGCGAATCAATGCGCTTAAGCAACAGTGGTGTGACGCGGTGGGTGAGCTTGAGGGGGTGATGGAAGCCTCAGGCATCGACCGGCGTAAATTTAACCGTGGCAATCAGGGCAAATGGATCGAGAAGATCAGTGCCTGGGCGCAGTCCGGAACGCAAAGCTACCAGCTGCCAGAGGCACTGGAGAAATTCTCTCAGCGTTTCCTTGAGGACAGAACCAAAGAAGGCGGCGTTGTGCCGCAGCATCCGCTGTTTGTCGCAATTGATGAATTGCTGGCGGAACCGCTGACGCTCAGAGATCTGGTGATCACTCGCGCACTGGCGGAGATCCGTGAGACGGTGGCGAAAGAAAAACGCCGCCGGGGTGAGCTGGGGTTTGACGATATGCTCAGCCGACTGGATAGCGCGCTGCGCAGTGAAAGCGGCGATGCGCTGGCGGCGGCGATCCGTACCCGCTTCCCGGTAGCAATGATCGATGAGTTCCAGGATACCGATCCGCAGCAATACCGTATTTTCCGACGTATCTGGCAGCATCAACCAGACACCGCGCTGTTACTGATTGGCGACCCGAAGCAGGCGATTTATGCGTTTCGCGGCGCGGATATTTTTACCTATATGAAGGCCCGCAGTGAGGTCAGCGCGCACTATACCCTCGACACTAACTGGCGTTCCGCCCCAGGCATGGTGAACAGCGTCAACAGGCTGTTTAGCCAGATGGACGACGCCTTCATGTTCCGCGAGATCCCGTTCCAGCCGGTGAAATACGCCGAAAAAAATCAGTCGCTGCGTTTTGAATTTCGCGGTGAAACTCAGCCTGCAATGACGATGTGGCTGATGGAAGGGGAAAGCTACGGAATAGGGGATTATCAAAGTTATATGGCGCAGGTGTGCGCCGCGCAGATCCGCGACTGGCTGAAGGCCGGGTTGCGCGGAGAGGCGATGCTTATCAGCGGTCGTGATGCGCGTCCGGTGAGCGCGGCGGATATCAGCGTGCTGGTGCGTAGCCGCCAGGAAGCGGCGCTGGTACGCGATGCTCTGACACAACTGGCGATTCCGTCCGTCTATCTTTCCAACCGCGACAGCGTGTTTGAAACGCTGGAAGCGCAGGAGATGCTTTGGGTGCTACAGGCGGTGATGGCGCCGGAAAAAGAAAATACGCTACGTAGCGCGCTGGCGACCTCAATGATGGGGTTGAACGCACGCGACATTGACATGCTCAACGACAATGAAAATGCCTGGGATCAGGTGGTCGATGAGTTTGTCGGTTACCGCCAGATATGGCAAAAACGCGGCGTGATGCCGATGCTGCGCGCGTTGATGTCAGCGCGACAGATTGCGGAGAACCTGCTGGCAACAGCGGGCGGTGAGCGTCGCCTGACCGATATTTTGCACATCAGTGAGCTGTTGCAGGAGGCCGCTTCGCAACTGGAAAGCGAGCATGCGCTGGTGCGCTGGCTCTCACAGCATATTCTTGAACCTGACAGCAATGCCTCCAGCCAGCAAATGCGTCTGGAAAGCGACAGCCATCTGGTGCAGATCGTCACCATTCACAAGTCAAAAGGGCTGGAGTATCCGCTGGTCTGGCTGCCGTTTATTACTCATTTCCGCGTTCAGGATCAGGCGTTTTATCACGACCGCAACTCGTTTGAAGCAGTCCTGGATCTGAGTGAGGCGGACGAAAGCGTGGCGCTGGCTGAAGCCGAAAGGCTGGCGGAAGATTTGCGTTTACTGTACGTGGCGCTGACGCGTTCAGTCTGGCACTGCAGTCTGGGCGTTGCGCCTCTGGTCCGTCGTCGGGGTGATAAAAAGGGCGATACTGATGTGCATCAGAGCGCGCTGGGGCGTCTGCTGCAAAAAGGCGAACCGATGGATGCCGCCGGGCTACGCGCGGCAATAGACGCAGTTTGCGATGAGAACATCGTCTGTCGTATTCCGGAAGCGACTAGCATGGAGCCGTTGCCTGGCGCCGTTGCGAGCGAGGCGTCTCTGAATGCCCGACGGGTACAACGAAAGCTGGGCGACAACTGGCGGGTGACCAGCTATTCCGGCCTGCAACAGCGTGGTCACAGCATCGCACAGGATCTCATGCCGCGACTGGACATCGATGCGGCAGGTGTTGGTGAGGTGGTTGAGGAGCCGGAACTGACGCCGCACCAGTTCCCGCGCGGCGCGTCGCCGGGGACATTTTTACACAGCCTGTTTGAAGATCTCGATTTTACCCAGCCGGTTGAGGCCGCCCGGGTACAGGAAAAACTGGAGCTTGGTGGCTACGATGCTAACTGGGAACCGATCATCACCGCGTGGGTGACGGCGATTCTCCATGCGCCGCTTAATGAGACGGGCGTCAGCCTGAGCCAAATTTCTGCGCGTGAAAAACAGGTCGAGATGGAGTTTTATCTGCCCATTAGCCAACCGCTTATCGCGGAAAACCTGGATGCGCTGATCCGCCAGTTTGACCCGCTATCGGCGGGCTGTCCGCCACTGGAATTCGCCCAGGTTCGCGGAATGCTGAAGGGCTTTATCGATCTGGTATTTCGTCACAACGGGCGCTATTACCTGCTGGATTACAAATCGAACTGGCTGGGTGAAAACAGCGCCGCTTACACCCCAGAGGCGATGGCGGCGGCCATGCAGGCGCATCGCTACGATCTGCAGTATCAGCTCTATACCCTCGCGCTGCACCGGTATTTACGCCATCGCATCGCAGATTACGACTACGAGCGCCATTTTGGTGGCGTGATTTATCTGTTCCTGCGCGGTGTGGACAGCAAACAGCCGCAGCAGGGGATTTACACCACCCGCCCGGCGGGTGAGTTGATTGCCCGGATGGACGAGATGTTTGCCGGTGTGGCGCTGGAGGAGGCATCATGACGCTACAGAAGCGATTGCTTGAGGCCGTCGAGCAGAAGCAACTGCGCCCTCTGGATGCGCAATTCGCGCTGGCGGTGACCGGCGAACATGAACCCGCCGTGACGCTGGCTGCGGCGTTACTCAGCCGGGATGCCGGAGAAGGGCACGTTTGTTTACCGCTCGCCCGACTGGCGAGGGATGCTGACCTGCCGCCGCTCCTGGCCGCCTGTCTGAGTGAGACAGGCGAACCGGCGGACTGGGCGGAATGCCTGCTCGCTTCTGACGCCGTCAGTCGTGGAGAGCGGCCATCGCCGATGGTCCTTCACGGCGATCGCCTGTATCTGAACCGGATGTGGCGCAACGAACGTACCGTTGCTCATTTCTTTAGCGAGGTGAATCGACCCATTGAGGTGGATGAAGCCTTGCTGACGCAAACGCTGGAAGCGCTGTTCCCGACGACAAACGAAATCAACTGGCAAAAAGTCGCCGCGGCGGTGGCGCTGACCCGCCGTATTTCGGTGATTTCCGGCGGGCCGGGGACGGGAAAAACGACGACCGTGGCGAGACTGCTGGCGGCGCTGATCCAGATGGCGGAAGGCGAGCGTTGTCGTATTCGCCTGGCGGCGCCGACGGGTAAAGCTGCGGCGCGTTTGACGGAGTCCTTAGGCAAGGCGCTGCGTCAGTTGCCGCTGACGGATGAACAAAAGAAACGCATCCCGGATGATGCCAGCACTCTGCACCGGTTGCTGGGCGCGCAACCCGGCAGTCAGCGCTTACGCCATCACGCGGGCAACCCGCTACATCTGGATGTGCTGGTGGTGGATGAGGCGTCAATGATCGACCTGCCGATGATGTCGCGCTTGATCGATGCGCTGCCGCCGCACGGGCGCGTTATTTTCCTCGGCGATCGCGATCAGCTTGCCTCGGTCGAGGCGGGAGCGGTGCTGGGAGATATCTGTGCCTGGGTGAATGCGGGCTATACCCCTGAGCGGGCGCAGCAACTGGCTCGCCTGACGGGGATGTCCGTTCCGGCAGGTGCTGGTCAAGAAGCCGCCACGCTGCGGGACAGCCTCTGTTTGCTGCAAAAGAGCTACCGTTTTGGCAGCGATTCCGGCATCGGACAACTGGCTGCGGCGATTAACCGCGGTGACAAGGCGGCGATAAACGGCATTTTCCAACAGGGCTTCAGCGATATCGATAAACGGACGCTGGAGAGCAGTGAAGATTACACCGCCATGCTTGAAAACGCGTTGGCAGGTTATGGACTCTATCTGCAACGACTTCAGGCGCGCGCGGAACCGGCATTAATCATTCAGGCATTCAATGAGTTCCAGCTGCTGTGCGCGCTGCGCGAAGGGCCGTTTGGCGTAAGTGGACTGAATGAACGCCTCGAACTGGCTATGCAGCAAAAGCGCAAAATTTATCGCCTGCCACATTCCCGTTGGTATGAAGGACGGCCAGTGATGATTGCCCGTAACGACAGCTCGCTGGGCTTGTTTAACGGCGATATCGGCGTGGCGCTCGATCGTGGGCAAGGATTAAGAGTCTGGTTTGAGATGCCGGATGGCAGCATTAAGTCTGTGCAGCCCAGTCGCCTGCCGGAGCATGAAACGACCTGGGCGATGACGGTGCATAAATCTCAGGGCTCGGAGTTCGATCATGCCGCGCTGGTGTTACCCACGCAGCGCACGCCGGTGGTGACACGGGAACTGGTGTATACCGCCGTCACCCGCGCACGTCGCCGCCTGTCGTTATATGCCGATGAACGCATTCTTGGCAGTGCGATTGCCACCCGAACCGAACGACGCAGTGGGCTGTCGACGTTGTTTAAATGAGAGGTTGCCGGATGGCGCTTGCGCTTATCCGGCCTCATTGAGTGCGTGATTGTAGGCCGGATAAGCCGTTTACGCTGCTATCCGGCAATCCGATAACCGCTACCCCAGATCCGCCATCAGCACTTTGGACTTCCGCTGATAGTTGTACATCTCTTTCTTGCTTTCCGGCAGCAGGTCGATATCCACTGGCGTGAAGCCGCGTTCCTGGAACCAGTGAATGCTGCGGGTCGTCAGGACGAACAGCTTGCTCAGGCCAATCTGCTTCGCCTGGGCGGCGATCCGCTCCAGTAACACTTCTCCTCTCGAAGAACTGCGGTAGTCCGGATGGACAGCCACGCAGGCCATTTCGCCGATTTTCTCTTCCGGGAAGGGGTACAGCGCGGCACAGGCGATGGTCATGTTATCGCGCTGGATAATGGTGAACTTGTCGATCTCCATTTCCAGTTGTTCGCGTGAACGACGCACCAGAATGCCCTGCTGTTCCAGCGGGCGGATCAGCTCCAGGATCCCGCCGATATCATTAATGGTGGCGCGGCGGATCTGCTCGGCGCTTTCCATCACAATTTGTGTCCCGATACCGTCGCGCGAGAACAGCTCCTGCAGCAGCGCGCCATCTTCCTGATAGCTGATCAGGTGGCAACGACGGACGCCGCTGCGGCAGGCTTTCACCGCGCCACGCAGAAAGCGTACGGTACCCGAGTTGTAATCGCCTTTTTCTTCCTGTGCTTCTACGCGCGCCTGCGCTTCGTTCGGGAACAGTTCGGAGACGATATCACCGTCATCGTTGGTCACTCCCTGCGAAGAGCAGAAACCGATCATCTTTTCCGCTTTCAGTTTGATCGCCAGCTGCGTGGCGATCTCTTCCGAGGTCAGGTTAAAGCTCTCGCCGGTGACAGACACCGCAACGGGGCCCATCAGCACAATGGCGCCACTGTCCAGTTGACGATGGATCGCCTCTTCATCGATGCGACGGATACGTCCGCTGTGGCAGTAATCCACGCCGTCATCGACACCCAGCGGCTGCGCAATGATAAAGTTGCCGCTGACCACGTTGATATGCGCCCCTTGTAGCGGCGTATTGTTCAGGCTCATCGACAGGCGAGCGGTGATATCCAGCTGCAAAGTACCCGCCGCCTGTTTAACCAGTTCCAGCGTTTTAGCGTCAGTGACGCGGGTATTTTTGTGATACATCGGCTCATGGTGATGGGTGACGAGGTTGGCGTCGATTTGCGGACGCGCGCCATAAACCACCACCAGGCGAATGCCGAGGCTGTGAAGAAGCCCAATGTCGTTGACGATGCTGGAAAAGTTTTCATGCTCAATGGCTTCGCCGCCGAGCATAATGACAAACGTTTTTCCCCGATGGGTATTGATATAGGGAACAGAATGGCGGAATCCCTGTACCAGTTCGGTTCTACGCTCCTTCACCACGGCATATCCTCATTGCATGATTATTCGTAATTAGTGTATTTTTATTCTGTTTTGCCGCCGCACGCAAGTGCAAATTTTGACCCTGACAAAGTTTTTTCTCAGTAATACCGTGAATACAATAACAATGTTTACCCTTTTATAGATGACAGATTATGCGTCATTCGTTAAAGTTTCCGGTCAATTTAGACGTTTACTATCTCATCACCAATACGTTTTATTTTGCTCGGGAGAAGCATGTCAGGATCCAATCCACCTATTAGCCGCCGTCGTTTACTGCAAGGGGCGGGCGCCATGTGGCTATTGAGCGTCAGTCAGGTCGGTCTGGCTGCGGTCAGTCAGGTCGTTGCGGTTCGTATTTGGCCAGCATCCAGTTACACCCGTGTGACGGTGGAATCGAATCAACAGCTGAAGTACAAACAGTTTGCGCTGAGCAATCCTGAACGCGTGGTGGTGGATATTGAAGGTGTGAACCTGAATTCCGTGCTGAAAGGCATGGCGGCGCAAATTCGCCCCGACGATCCTTACATCAAGTCGGCACGAGTGGGGCAGTTCGATCCGCAGACCGTGCGCATGGTATTTGAACTGAAGCAAGACGTGAAGCCACAGCTGTTCGCGCTGGCGCCGGTGGCGGGTTTTAAAGAGCGTCTGGTCATGGATCTCTATCCGGCCAATGCGCAGGATATGCAGGATCCCCTGCTGGCGCTGCTGGAAGATTACAATAAGGGCGATCTCGATAAGCAGGTGCCGCCCGCGCAGAGTGGGCCGCAGCCAGGTAAAGCCGGGCGCGATCGCCCGATTGTGATCATGCTCGATCCGGGACATGGTGGTGAAGATTCTGGCGCCGTCGGTAAATACAACACGCGTGAGAAAGATGTGGTGTTGCAGATCGCCCGGCGACTGCGCGCGTTAATCGAGAAAGAAGGCAACATGAAGGTCTACATGACGCGGAATGAAGACATCTTCATTCCGCTGAAGGTGCGCGTGGCGAAAGCCCAGAAGCAGCGTGCGGATCTCTTCGTCTCGATTCATGCGGATGCGTTCACTAGCCGGCAGCCCAGCGGTTCATCCGTGTTTGCGCTGTCGACCAAAGGGGCGACCAGTACGGCAGCGAAATATCTTGCGCAAACGCAGAACGCCTCGGATTTGATCGGTGGCGTGAGCAAAAGCGGCGACCGCTACGTCGACCACACCATGTTCGATATGGTGCAGTCGCTGACCATCGCCGACAGCCTGAAGTTTGGTAAAGCGGTGCTCAACAAACTCGGCAGGATTAACAATCTGCATAAAAATCAGGTAGAACAGGCCGGGTTTGCGGTGCTGAAAGCGCCGGATATCCCGTCGATTCTCGTTGAAACGGCGTTTATCAGTAACATCGAAGAAGAGCGGAAGCTGAAAACAGCAACCTTCCAGCAGGAAGTGGCAGAGTCGATCCTGGCGGGGATCAAAGCGTACTTCGCCGATGGGGCGACGCTGGCGAGACGGGGATAATAAAAAAGCGCTGAAAAGCGCTTTTTTTACGAACCGCAGAAACAAAAAAACACCCGTTAAGGTGTTTGATATTGGTTGCGGGGGCCGGATTTGAACCGACGACCTTCGGGTTATGAGCCCGACGAGCTACCAGGCTGCTCCACCCCGCGTCACCGTACTGCTTTTACTACATCAAATTTTGATTGGTTGCGGGGGCCGGATTTGAACCGACGACCTTCGGGTTATGAGCCCGACGAGCTACCAGGCTGCTCCACCCCGCGTCCGTCTTTCTGCTGCGCATTTCAAACCACATGTGCCTTGGCTTTCTTCGCTCACCTTAGTCATTTACTGATGTAAACTCCTAAGGATTCACTGCGTCGCCGCCTTCCTGTGATTCGAACTGCTTTGCAGAAGTATGTACTGCATCAAATTTTAATTGGTTGCGGGGGCCGGATTTGAACCGACGACCTTCGGGTTATGAGCCCGACGAGCTACCAGGCTGCTCCACCCCGCGTCCGTGGATGCGCACTATACTCTGCTAACATTTTCATGCAACCCTTTTTTCACCTGGATCACGGTTTCGGGATGAAAATGAACAAAAACAAGGCATTTCAGTTTAAATAATGCGCAAAATTTGCGTCAGGGCCGCGGTGCTCGTTTCATTAGCGGGCCGGGTTTGTTATCTTCACTGCGCATGATTTACAGCTAAAAGAAGAGAACAATGAAAGGACGTTGGGTAAGTTACCTTCTCATGGGCGCGGTGGTTGCAATGCTGGCTGCCTGTTCCTCAAAACCAACCGATCGCGGACAGCAGTATAAAGACGGGAAGTTTACCCAGCCTTTCTCACTGGTGAACCAGCCGGATGCCATCGGTGCACCGATCAACGCCGGTGATTTTGCCGAGCAGGTCAATCAGATCCGCAGTGCTTCTCCGCGTCTGTACGGCAATCAAAGCAACGTCTATAACGCTGTGCAGGACTGGCTGCGCGCCGGTGGCGATACGCGTACTATGCGCCAGTTTGGCCTCGACGCCTGGCAGATGGAAGGCGCCGATAACTACGGCAACGTGCAGTTTACCGGTTACTACACGCCGGTGATCCAGGCGCGCCATACGCGTCAGGGTGAGTTCCAGTACCCCATCTACCGCATGCCGCCCAAGCGCGGTCGCCTGCCGTCTCGCGCCGAGATCTACTCCGGTGCGCTAAGCGATAGCTATATTCTGGCGTACAGCAACTCTCTGATGGATAACTTCATCATGGACGTGCAGGGCAGCGGCTATATCGACTTTGGCGACGGCTCCCCGCTGAACTTCTTTAGCTATGCCGGGAAAAACGGGCATGCTTATCGCAGTATTGGCAAAGTGCTGATCGATCGCGGCGAAGTGAAGAAAGAAGATATGTCGATGCAGGCGATTCGCCACTGGGGCGAAACGCACAGTGAAGCGGAAGTGCGTGAGCTGCTGGAACAGAATCCGTCATTTGTCTTCTTTAAACCGCAATCTTTTGCCCCGGTGAAAGGAGCCAGTGCCGTACCGCTGATTGGTCGCGCATCGGTGGCCTCTGACCGCAGTATTATTCCGGCAGGCACCACGCTGCTTGCCGAAGTTCCGCTGCTGGACAACAACGGGAAATTTAACGGGCAGTATGAACTGCGCCTGATGGTGGCGCTGGATGTCGGTGGGGCGATTAAAGGCCAGCACTTTGACATTTACCAGGGCATCGGGCCAGACGCCGGACACCGCGCAGGCTGGTATAATCACTATGGTCGCGTGTGGGTGCTGAAAAGCGCACCGGGCGCAGGTAACGTGTTTAGCGGCTAGTTGCCGGGTGGCGCTTCGCTTATCAGGCCTACATCATCAAGTAGGCCTGATAAGGCGTAGCCGCCATCAGGCAGTCATACCGTTCGATATTAATGAATTTGAGGTGTTATGTCTGTGGTTATCAGTGATGCCTGGCGTCAGCGTTTTGGCGGCACCGCGCGTCTGTATGGTGAAAATGCGCTACAGCTGTTTGCCGATGCGCATATCTGCGTGGTTGGGATCGGTGGAGTCGGTTCCTGGGCGGCGGAAGCGCTGGCACGAACCGGGATCGGCGCGATTACGCTCATCGATATGGATGACGTTTGTGTGACGAACACTAACCGCCAGATCCATGCGCTGCGCGACAATGTCGGGCTGGCGAAGGCGGAGGTGATGGCTGAGCGTATTCGCCTGATCAACCCTGAGTGCCGTGTGACGGTTGTCGATGACTTTGTTACGCCGGATAACGTTGCGGAATACATGAGCGCAGGTTTCTCGTATGTGATTGATGCGATTGACAGCGTGAGGCCAAAAGCGGCGCTGATTGCATACTGTCGGCGCAATAAGATCCCACTGGTGACAACCGGCGGCGCGGGTGGGCAGATCGATCCGACGCAGATTCAGGTCGTCGATCTGGCGAAAACAATTCAGGATCCGCTGGCGGCGAAACTGCGCGAACGGCTGAAAAGCGATTTTGGCGTCGTGAAAAACAGCAAAGGTAAACTTGGTGTCGACTGCGTGTTTTCAACGGAAGCGCTGGTGTATCCGCAGTCTGATGGAAGTGTGTGCGCCATGAAGGCGACGGCTGAAGGACCCAAACGGATGGACTGTGCGTCGGGGTTCGGCGCGGCAACGATGGTCACCGCTACGTTCGGTTTTGTGGCAGTATCCCATGCGTTGAAAAAGATGATGGCAAAAGCGGCGCGTAAGGGGAAGGCCGGGTAAGACGCTTCAGCGTCGTCATCCAGCCGCGTGAGCCGCTTCGACGATCGCCTCATTGAGCGCCGCCAGTCCCTGACTGCGCGACGCGCTGAGCTGAGTGCGTAATCCCAGTTCATCAAACAAGGCCAGCGGCGAATGGGCCAGAAGTTCCGTTGCCGTTTTCCCTTCTGCGGCGGTCAGTAATACCGCCAGCAGTCCGCGCACGATGCGACCTTCACTGTCGCCGAAAAAGTGCAGCGTGCCCTTTTCAGAGCGCGTATATCCCAGCCAGACGCGATTTTCGCAGCCAGCGATCTCTTTAGCCTGCGCTTTGAGATCGTCGGGCAGCGCCGGAAGCTGTTTACCGAGCAGAATCAGTTGCCGATATTTGTCTTCCCACTGGGTCAGCGGGAGAAAGGTATGACGCAACGTCTCTTCGGTTACGGTTGTGCCAAACGGGTGTCCGGCAAACATTGGGCTAGTCATTAATCCACCAGTATTTCCAGCGCGCGATCAACGGCGTTGATCAACGCATCCACATCACTTTGGGTATTATACGGTGCAAATGAGGCGCGTAGCGTACCTGTGACGCCAAGTTCAGCCAGTAGCGGCTGCGCGCAGTGCTGGCCAGCTCGTAGCGCGATACCATATTCCGCCAGCAGGGTGACCATATCGCTATGGTGAACGCCAGCAAAATCAAAGGCCAGCAGACAGGAGTCCTGACAACGAAACGAACGGAATCCCGGACGCTGAGCCAGCGCCTCTTCCGCCAGCGTAGCCAGTCCGCGACTCCAGCTTTCCGCCTGGACGATATCAACATCGGCCAGCCATTCCAGCGCGGCGCTCATGCCAATCACGCCAGCGACGTTAGGGGTACCTGCTTCCAGCTTCCATGGTGCGGCCTGGGTGGTGAAGCCCTCGAAGCTGACTTCGTTGATCATCTTACCGCCACCGAGCCAGGGCGACATGGCCTCCAGCAGCGCCGGTTTGCCGTAAAGCACGCCGATACCGGTTGGACCGTACAGCTTATGGCCAGAGAAGGCGTAGAAATCGATATCGAGCGCCTGGACATCCGCCGGGAAATGGACGGCTCCCTGCGCGCCATCCACCATCACTACCATGCCTGCGGCATGGGCGAGGGTAATGGCACGGACTAAGTCCGGGCAGCCGCCTGTGACGTTCGACATCTGCCCCAGCGCGAGAATTCGGCTGCGCGGGGTGATGATCTCCGGCAGACGTTCAACGTCAGGCAGGTGCTGGGCATTGAGCGGCAGCTTGACCACTTTCGCCCCGGTTTGCTCCGCGACCATCAGCCAGGGCACGAGATTCGCATGGTGCTCCGCGACGCTGACGATGATCTCATCGCCCGGTTGCAGGCGAGGGCGGGCATAGCTCTGCGCGACCATGTTGATGGATTCCGTGGTGCCTCGCGTCCAGACGATAGTTTTGTCATCCGACGCATTCAGCAAGCGCGCCACTTTCTCCCGAGCGGCCTCATAGCGTGCAGTCAGGCGCTGGGCTTCAGCGAACTGACTGCGGTGGACATTGCCAGCGCTCAGGCTATAGAACTGCCGGGTCGCCTCGATAACGGCCTGAGGTTTAAGGGCCGTCGCGGCGCTATCCAGATAGACGCCCGCGTCAGCGAGTGCCGGAAATTGCGCGCGAAACTGCGCGGGATTGAAAGCGTTCATGGTATTCCTCGGTTCAGTAACCCGATCGTGGCGCAAATTGGTCGTTGATTCAAGAAGTGTACGGTCTCCAGGAATCTTCTGGATGTTGTGGCGAAATCAGACCAGTAGCTTATGCTGAATTATGTTAGGCAAATATTTATGCCTGTTACAGAGTACGTTTTAAATAGCATAAACACCTTTAAGGAGAAAAAGATGAAAAAGACTGCCGCAATTATCTCTGCATGTATGCTGACTTTTGCCCTGAGCGCCTGTTCCGGTCCGAACTACGTGATGCACACCAATGACGGGCGTAGCATCGTCGCGGACGGTAAGCCGAAAACCGATGATGAAACCGGGATGATTTCGTACAAGGACGCTAATGGCAACAAACAGCAGATCAATCGTACTGATGTGAAAGAGATGGTCGAGTTGGATCAGTAGTCGGACGACGAGAGGCAAAAAAAAGCACCGCAAATTGGCGGTGCTACATTAATCACTATGGACAGACAGGGTAAATGTACAGGAAGTGAAAAAGGGTAGCGTTGCTACCGTGGTCTGAATCGCAGACCAATTGCAAACACAACAACACAACATCACAACCGTAAGCCAAAAGCCCACCAGAACACGCATTCCGATAAAACTTTTCGTTCCGGCTCAGGAAGTGCCGCCACTATAGGTATTTGCTGGTAGTTCCTCAACGGACAAATTATAATGGCTCAGATTAAAAAAACTAATAGGTTACATAGTGTAGCCTAATTGTTAAATTCTTTTAACATCAAAGTTTAAAAGCCATGTCAAAACGACTTCCACCTCTGAACGCATTACGTGTTTTTGATGCCGCCGCACGGCATCTGAGCTTCACCCGCGCAGCAGAAGAGCTTTTTGTGACGCAGGCCGCAGTAAGCCACCAAATCAAGTCACTTGAGGATTTTTTGGGGCTTAAGCTGTTTCGCCGACGCAACCGTTCTCTTCTTCTTACCGAAGAAGGACAGAGCTACTTTCTCGACATAAAAGAGATTTTTTCGCAATTAACCGAAGCGACGCGTAAACTTCAGGCGCGGAGTGCAAAGGGGGCGCTGACGGTCAGTTTATTGCCCAGTTTTGCGATTCAGTGGCTGGTGCCCCGACTCTCTAGCTTTAACTCAGCTTATCCGGGAATTGACGTCAGAATCCAGGCGGTGGACCGTCAGGAAGACAAACTGGCGGACGACGTCGACGTGGCGATTTTTTATGGTCGCGGTAACTGGCCGGGACTGCGCGTTGAGAAATTGTACGCCGAATATCTGCTGCCGGTGTGCTCACCGCTGCTGTTGACGGGGGATAAGCCCCTGAAATCGCCAGAGGATTTGGCTTCGCATACTTTGCTGCATGATGCTTCACGTCGTGACTGGCAAACCTATACGCGACAACTAGGGTTAAATCACATCAACGTCCAGCAGGGACCTATCTTTAGCCACAGCGCGATGGTGCTGCAGGCCGCGATTCACGGACAGGGCGTGGCGCTGGCGAATAACGTGATGGCGCAGTCAGAAATTGAAGCGGGACGACTGGTCTGCCCGTTTAATGATGTACTGGTCAGTAAAAACGCATTTTATCTCGTTTGTCATGACAGTCAGGCAGAACTGGGTAAAATAGCCGCCTTCCGTCAGTGGATACTGGCGAAAGCGGCCACGGAACAAGAGAAATTCCGCTTTCGTTACGAACAATAACTTACGTAGGGTATTACCATGACCAGCCGTTTTATGCTGATTTTTGCCGCTATCAGTGGCTTTATTTATGTCGCTCTGGGTGCTTTCGGTGCGCATGTCCTGAGCAAAACCCTCGGTGTGGTTGAAATGAGCTGGATCCAGACCGGCCTGCAATATCAGGCGTTTCATACGCTGGCGATCTTCGGGCTGTCGGTTGCGATGCAACGCCGGATCAGCATCTGGTTTTACTGGAGTAGCGTTTTCCTCGCGCTAGGAACGGTGCTGTTTAGCGGCAGCCTGTATTGCCTGGCGTTGTCTCATCTGCGCCTGTGGGCGTTTGTTACCCCTGTCGGCGGCGTCAGCTTCCTGGCAGGTTGGGTGCTGATGTTAATCGGCGCCATCCGTTTGAAGCGTAAGGGCGTAGTTCATGAATAAGGTTGTGTTGTTGTGTCGCCCGGGCTTTGAAAAAGAGTGTGCCGCAGAAATTACCGATAAAGCAGGGCGTCGGGAGCGTTTCGGTTTTGCTCGCGTCAAAGAAAATGCGGGCTATGTCATCTATGAGTGCTATCAGGCCGAAGACGCCGAAAAAATTATCAGCGAGCTGCCGTTCAGTTCGTTGATTTTTGCCCGCCAGTGGTTTGTGGTGGGTGAGCTGCTCCAGCACTTGCCGCCGGAAGATCGCATTACGCCGATTGTTGGCATGTTGCAAGGTGTGGTGGAGAAGGGGGGCGATCTGCGCGTGGAAGTGGCGGATACGAACGAAAGCAAAGAGCTGATGAAGTTCTGCCGCAAATTTACGGTGCCGCTGCGAGCCGCGCTGCGCGACGCCGGTGTGCTGACGAATTATGAGACGCCGAAGCGCCCGGTGGTGCACGTCTTCTTTATCGCGCCAGGCTGCTGCTATACCGGCTACTCGTATGCCAGTAATAACTCGCCGTACTATATGGGCATTCCGCGCCTGAAGTTCCCTGCCGATGCGCCCAGCCGCTCGACGCTGAAGCTGGAAGAAGCGCTGCACGTGTTTATTCCGCAAGATGAGTGGGATGAACGTCTGGCAAACGGGATGTATGCAGTGGATTTAGGCGCCTGTCCCGGCGGCTGGACTTATCAACTGGTTAAACGCAACATGTGGGTGTATTCGGTCGATAACGGCCCGATGGCGCAAAGCCTGATGGATACCGGACAGGTCACCTGGCTGCGCGAAGACGGCTTTAAGTATCGCCCCAACCGCAACAACATCTCGTGGATGGTGTGCGATATGGTTGAGAAGCCGGCGAAAGTGGCGGCGCTGATGGCGCAGTGGCTGGTCAACGGCTGGTGCCGGGAAACTATTTTTAACCTTAAGTTGCCAATGAAAAAACGCTACGAAGAGGTCTCGCAGAACCTGGCCTATATCCAGACGCAGCTTGATGAGCATGGCGTGAATGCGCAGATTCAGGCGCGACAGTTGTATCACGACCGCGAAGAAGTGACGGTACACGTGCGTCGCCTGTGGGCCGCAGTAGGTGGACGTCGCGACGAGCGCTAACGGCAGGATTTTGTTTCATTGGTAAAGTTTCACAGCGCCGTCAGGCGCTGATCTCCCCGCCTGTTTTTTGTTTTTTTTTGGTAATGAATAATCCATGCTCTAAAGATAAAAATGCTAATTACCTTGATGCTGACTGGATTAAAATCCGAAGTCTGTCGGGTATTCAGATATTTATGTATCCACATGGGAGTGTCATTAACCTGGCGGTAAAATAAAAGTCTAAAAAAACCTATAAAGTTAATAATGTCTTTATTGTCTTCACACTGTTTTATGTATTGCGCTGGCCAGTGCTTGTTGATAATAATATTTCAACGCTTTCCCGTTCAGACCTTGTTCTGACTGAAAATAGGCGAAAACGTAACACTGGTATCATTTTTTACACCAAGGAGACGTCATGTCAAAGGTAATTAAACTCTCTCTGCTTGCTATTGCTATCTCTGTCATTTCTGGCTGTACAGGTAGCGTCTATAATAAACAAAAAAACTGTGATTACGATTATTTACTGCACCCGGCGATTTCTATTTCTAAGATTATTGGTGGTTGTGGTCCTGTAGAACAGTAATCCTCCATTTGAGCCAGTCACTCTGGTTGGCTCAATATTTTTTCACCCATGCAGGGTTAGCATTCTCTGATAAATAAAGTCTCTTATCTGATTAACATGCTTCCGTCATGTCAAGGAGGGCATTTTGAGATTGTTATTGATTGGTGAGGATGAAATTAAAACGCAATGCCTGTTCTCCATTCTCAGAAAATCAGGACATGTTATTGATCGTGTGAAAAATATTTCACAAGGAGAGGTTTTTTTCAATTCAGCTCACTATTGTGCAATCATCCTGTTTAACCCGACAGATCAATGTTTAAGCGCTACGTCGCAGTGGCACAGTAGAAATTCAACGTTTGCCTTAATTTCATTGATTGAAAGCGGCGAGGTGGCGGATAGGGTGAAATGTTTTAATTTTGGGCTCAATGACTGCATTGATTTCCCTGTTGACATGCAAGAGCTTAATGCCCGAGTTCATGCAGCTGTTCGTCGGAATTGTACGTTAGCACCTTCGATTTTAAGACACAGCAATATTATCTATAACACCAGTTCGCGTGAAGTCAAAGTGAATGGTGAAGAGGTGGCTTTAACACCCAGGGAATTATCCCTCCTGGAGGTGTTTATGATGAACAAAGAGAGGGTGCTCTCCCGTCGATATCTGGAAGATAAACTCTGTTCATGGGGAGACGTCATTGGCAGTAATGTTATCGAGGTACACGTCTCGTCGCTGAGAAAAAAGCTGGGGAAAGGGATTATCAAGACGTTGTCAGGGCAAGGATATCGTCTGGTGTAATTTTACGTTGTTGCCATTTCACGGAAATATCCGCGAAAATAAACCCACTAGTTTAGGCTAATGACGCTATCGCTCATGGTTTTTCTTCTGGCGTAGAAAACAGAGCAGGCAAGTCAGGATAATGACTCCACCAGCCAGAGTGGCTTTCTCCGGATAGGTGTCGGTGACGACATACTCCAATGAGAGTGCCAGACAGGGCGTTAAGAACATCCAGTTGGTGACTTGCCCGGTATTTTCGGCTAAGGATAACGCTTTTCCCCAGGTGATATAGGCAACAGCTCCGGGGAAGAGGCCAAGATAAACCACCAGCGCTATCGCGCCAGACGGGGCATCCTGCAGTTCGCTGAGTGCATCAGGGACATACCGCAGGAGCATGATTGTGCCGAACAAAAAGCTGTAAGCTGTCATCCGCAAAGCCGATATCTGTTGGTTCATTCGGCGCTGTATCACATTATAGAGCGCCAGTAAGACGGCGGCACCCAACATCCAGATAATCCCCCGCGATATCAGCAGAGACCCCTCCTGAAGCGAGATAAACAATACCGCAGAAAACGCGGTCAGCGTGGCCAGCCACTGACTCACCCGCAACTTTTCCTTAAATACCATCCGCGCCAGCAGTGCACTGATGATCGGACATAGCGCAATGATAATACTGGCGGTGGTGGGGTTAAGGGTGAGGGAACCTGTATTAAAGGCGATAAAGTAGAGAGAAAAACCACTCGCACCGGAGAGTAAAAAGACAGGAATATGGTGCCACTTTATGGCGAGTTGTCGATAAAAAGTGAGCAGTGCCATCAGACAACACGTTGCGACCCCGCAACGCAGAAGACCAAGGGCTGTGGCCGAAAATGTAAGCAATGCCACTTTGGTATAGACATAGGCGCTGGACCAGATCGCCACGGTCAGAAATGCGTAAAACTGGCTGAGTAAGACCTCCCTGTTCATCCAAACTCCTTTAGGTAAAACGGGGGACATCAGCCCCCTAATGCGATCAATATTTCAGGGATGAAAGTGCTTCCACGCCCGCCGCGCTGTATTTCTCTTTCAGGTCGTCAGTACTGTTGAAGGTGGTAATCAGCAGCTTGTCATCCAGTGAAGAGAATTGCATGACGTTATAAATACTCGTTGCTGGATTCTTGATGTCGTGGGTGGTCATCTGTAAACGCTGCATCCTCAATCATCCTGAAGGTAATATTCAGTTTTGAACTGTTTTTGCGGGTGTGAAAATATGAAGCTATCTCCACGCTAAGCGAGATTAATTTTATGTGCCTGGTGAGGTTAAATTCTTGAGAAATTAGCGTGGCTAATCTCTTTACCTTGTTTACTTTTTTCGAATGTATAAAGGGGCGTGATCTTATCACTCATCAGATAATATCCCTTCCCTCTGACTCGAATAAACAGTTCACTCTCTACACCGACGTCATCTATTTTTTGTTTCAAATTCTGCATCACCTGCCATAAGCGGCTATAGGTGCCAGAAAGTTGGTTTTTTTCCCAAACATTAAATATAATTTCGTCATCGCTAACAATGCCTCTCTCTGCATGCCGCATAAGAAAATACATCAGTTCGCTCATCGTGTTTCGTAACTGGCAGGCGTTCCCGCGGTTACTGATGAGCTGTTTCTGAAATGGCAAGTAGAGAACAGAGGAATCGAGAAGATATCCATACAATTTATTCATATGCATGTCTGAAATTACTCCGTAATTTGATGTCTCTTTATAACTCATTATATCTGTCATTACTCTGTATGAAATCCATATAGTTGATAATGAAGCCTGAAGTGGAAAAAACCAGCTTAACTTACATAAACAGACTAAACGGCTGAAAACCTTCCGTGGCTAAATTAAGCTTCTAACATAACTCACTTTTCTCAGACATTTTTTTACGATTTCAACCGCCATAACATAAATGGTTAAATTGTATTTATCAGAGAAAAACAAAATATTAGTCTGCTTGTTAATATTATGTTGCCCTTAGGGCAGTATGCTCTGTTATCTATTGTTTTTGTCATGCTTAACTTGAGTATAGTTTTGCTGTTCACGACAATAATTGATATCTAAACTCGCTAAACGCAATTTACTTAGTTCATTTAACTATAAAATGCCAGTTTTTTGGTTTTATTGTCTTATGATTGTGTTTTCTGGATGATAAGGATTATTTACCCGACGCAAAATGGAAAACGGGGTATCACGTAAAAATGGCATGACCGCGTGTCGATAAAAGAGGTCTGGTGGTGAGTGAAGCGAGGGGCATAGTGAGAATATTGATGGAATGAAGAAAGTAAAGATGGCCCACGGATCTGCATGAGGTAGCTATAAGGATCGTGGAGCGTCTGGTGGTCCGATAATCATGAGAAGTAGGGCGATACCATGGGAGATATTCCGCATAACAGACTTTGATGAGGTAGGGGAATTTCGCGGTTGATGCAGGGGAGTAGAAAATCCGGAGAGAAGAATGCCGACGTGTGTCAGTCATCGTGCTTCTCGTCCAGATAGCGCCGTAGAGATTGGCTCAGGTAGCCACTTGACAGGCGTAGACCCAGATGTACTCTGTACCGAAAACTAACAGGTCATCGCGGATTTTATTACTTCTTAAATTGATTTTTTCACCGACATTAATACCAAAAATGTTGCTGCTTAAGCGATCGGGAGATTTGTCGACAGAAAACCGCTGTTCCTGGAGCAATGTGGTTTCATAGAGCCCGTTATAGAACTGGCGGTACTGGTAAGTGCCCTGCCGATAAATTCTACTCATTGAACCATCTGCCTGATGATGAGCGCCCTTCACCGTCATACTGACCGTTTGTTTATGGATGTTAATCTTAATCCGCAGGTTCATGTACTCGTCGGCGTTAAGATAAATCTTTTGCTGGCCTGTACAAGCGTAACTTTGAGTACGCGTGTAGAAATGAGAGACAATTAAAAACAGAAGGGCCAGAACGAGAGGTATCCAGATGAGAAATTTAGTATTTTTAAGATTTATCATAATGGCTCTCTCAATATGTAATTATCACAAACAGGTGTATCATTTCCTGTTGACCGGCAATGCACCAGTGATTCAGTGGCAATATTGACGGAGTCATTCTCGAGGTAGTAGAGAACGTCCTGAGCGTCGCATTGCAATGATTCCTTTTGGAGCAGACGGGTAATACTTTCTTTTGCCTCTTCCGCTTTACTCAGGATATGTACTTTACAGCCATTGATGGTCTCTGCTTTCGGCAAAGGCAAGGCACTAAAATGGTCTTGATGCTGAAAATGAGACCAAACGGACAGGAGCAACGCCACTGAAACGGACAACAGGATGCTGAAGTGGTTGACCCAGGATTTAATATTGAATTTCTTTTTCAACGTTCCGGTGGGGAGCGGCGAAATTTCCGTCACCTTCACCTCTTCGGAAAGGAGTAATCCGATTCTGGGTTTGGTTAGCAGGACATCTTTACTGATACCTAAGTCACGGAAGCTTTTTCTCAGCATTGAGACATTCTGACTCAGGTTGCAGTCACTATCCACTAACTCATTCTTTTTAAAAATATCATCAAGCAGTTGATTTCGCGTGAATACCGTCCCCTGGTTTTTAACCAGATATTCGAGAAGAAAGCATCCAGGCATCGCTAAAAATATATTATCACTGGTTTTAACGTGGGTAAGCGAGCGATCTTTCGTATTAAACCTGATAGTATCCTCTATTATATAATCCATATGTATACCTCCCAATAATCGGGAACAATATAGCAACGTGGAATTATATTAATCTCGGGATTTTTTTATCTATGAAACGTTATCTTTTGTTATGTCAGTAAATGATGATTATCTTAATCGTTCTTAACAAGTAAATAGCATGGGTTTATTCACTCAGCTATAATTAACATTATAATAACTATAGTATAGGTAGACAGAAAGGATGTTGACTAACGTAATGATTAATATGTCTTTTATATGTTTCATTTGTGTGGCTTCCATGCTGTTTTACCGATAGGGAGACTAAGATAGTGTGATCAATGACTAACACTGCTCCAACAGTGTCTGCGTTTCCCTGGATATAAGTCCTAAGCTAACCGAGGCTAACTTAGGGCTTATAGAAAGAATGAAACCATCCAGGTTATTACGATGTTGTCATCCCCAGTGTAATGATTTTTTACGATATCCCTGTTCCAGATTATAATAGAGCAAGTCATTGGGGGACTGCTGCGAGATAAACGGCAATATTTTTTTGCAATAAATTGCGGTAAAGGGATGATATCGTAGGAAACCACACTTATAAACCAGATGGTTTCTTAACTGATAAATGTTCTTCTCCGTGGTGTTAAGTATGGAGGCAATTACCGGTATGTTTTTCCCTGCCGCCGTGAACTGCAATGCTTTAAACTCTTTGTATTTAACGTGCTCATGTACAAGGCTTAAATATTGCTGTACTTTCTTTTGAATGACATGAATAGGATCTTTTTTCGATATAAAGTTTCGTTTCTCTCTGAGTAGTGAAGGTGAAATATCTATAGCCACAATGATATTGTGTAATGGATTATTGAAATTAAATTTCATGTTTGATTTTGTGAAATTAACGGCGTCAAGAATGATGAGATCATATTCATTAGATAATTTGTACACATCAGCGCATGATAAATTATCTGACGACATCGTTTCACAGTGATATTCAGCGGTTTGAAAAATGTTCAAAACCCCATGGGCGAAGTAAACGTCTTGAGAAATAAGCAATATATTCATAGAAAAGTCCTTTTTGATAAAATCAGGCAGGAATGATTTAAATTCATGCCTGATTTATATTGTGTTTAACCGCTTCTTACCGCTTTCATCACTTTATGCGTTACGTCGGATGTTTAAGAAAAAACCTGGTGTTGGCGTCCTTTGCGCTAAATTGCTATTAGCGGCATAAGCGTGCTTTAGTATTTGAGTGAATCTAAAGCGCTTAATCCAATCGGCAGATATTTATCCTTTAGCTCGGCTGGTACCGAATAAGTGGACATCATCAGCTCATTGTCAAAAGAGGCAATCTGTATGAGCATGTGATTTGGTGCGCCCTTTCTCGTGGCATCTGGCATCACCATCTCCAGCCGGCTTACCGTATGTCCATTGACTTTTTTGGTGGTCAGAACGGGGTTAAGCTGTGCCATCTGGGTTTTCATCATTTCTGCAACCATCGGTACTTGTTCATCCCGTAGCGGCTTTCCTGGATAAGGAAATGTAAATGTCAGGGCGATAACATTTTTACCGGTATCAATATACCAGGCTTCTTTGGGTTGCGGAGTTGCTGTGGCATATTGCGTTGCCATCTGCTTTGCAGACATGCGTTTAAATTCTTCAGGCAATGTTACAGTTGCTTTATTATCAAGAATATTGATAACGCTGACATTATCAGTCGACTGAACGGAAGCAGGAGTCGGTGAGGACGTTTTAGCCAGTGCAACGCCGCTTGCACAGGTGAAGATGCCCAGTACCAGTAATAAAGAAACCTTAGATTTCAAACTCATAAATCATCCTTAATATATGTGCGGTAGTATTGAGTCATAAAAAATAGCGCCGTGCACAATTTTAAAAAAGAGTACATGGTTACAATTATATATAATGACTTAATTAGATTGATAACATTAAAATTTTACCAGGGCAACGTGTAAGAATAGTAATCTTCAAAAAAGAGATTATTATCTTTATGTGTTTTGTGCGGAAATTTGCTTCTCTGTTTTATATTTTAGGTGAGTTTTTAGTCTAATAGACTTTTAAGATATTGTATTCGGAATTTAAAACTGGTTTCCTGGTTTTTTTAGGCTATTACTCTTATGATTTCCTGTTTGGCGATAGATGATTTTATCTGGAGTATTGTTGCTATACAGCGAATTCTGTAAATGACTTGTTGAGTCACATCGATGCGCTGTCCGACACAATATACGTTACGTCGTCCAGATGACCGAGTCGGGCTTCTCCTGAGCGATTGAATTTACTCTTGTCGATCAGCAATAACGACTGCGACGCGCGTTTCAACAGGACTGATTTGAATTCCGCGTTGAAGGTGCTGGAATCCCACAGTGCGCCGTGGCGGTCGATCCCTTCGCAGGAAAAAATGAACAGATCGACATCAAGAAATTTGAGCTGTGAAATGAGCGCAGGGTTGACGTAGCAGCCGTGCTTGCGCTCCAGCCTGCCGCCAGAACTGATGAGCTGAAGCTGTTGGCGTTTGCCGAGCTCCTGACAAATCGGCTGGCTATTGGTAAAAACCTGTATATTGATATCCGGCAGTTGTCGCGCCAGATACCAGCAGGTGGAACTGGCATCCAGCGCAATCACCATGCCTTCTTCAATCCAGCTCAGCGCCTTTCGGGCAATATCGGCTTTGTGCGCGTAATGGCTCTTCAGGCGAATATGAAAGGGATCGCCACTGTCCGGGTTTTCCTGCTCGATCCTTTTTACGCGCCCGTGGTTGCGCAGAACCTTCCCTTGTTCCTGTAGTTCACTGAGATCGCGGCGGACAGTCTCTTTACTGACGTTGAGCTGAACGGCCAGTGCTTCGGTGGTCAGGCTTTTATGCTGACTGAGCAGATCCATAATTGTCTGCTGACGTGCCGCTTTCATCTCTTCCCACCTCTCAATCAAATACCCTGGCCGCGACTGAGATTACGGTGTTACCCCTTTTTTTAAAAGAATATTCCCGTACTTTGCGCACTCGCCGGTGATGACAATGGCAAAGGCCTTTTGCGCGCGGGCATAGAAGGCGAAGCGATCGATTCGCGCGATCTCCGGGCACGGCGCCTGTAGGGAAAGCGCCTCGCGATAGCGCGTTTCAACGTGCGGGTCGAGGGTATCGTCCTCGACGGCAGCCATCATCACCAGCGGTGGCGCATAGCTGTCGAGTTCAAACAGCGGGATCACGGCTCGCAGTAAGTCGCTGACGCTGAGACCATCCGCACGGATCACCTGTGGCCCCATGCTGTGCGCCGGGAAGTGTGCGTCTGAGAAAATAATCTCATCGCCGTGTCCCATCTGCGCCAGTACTTTAAGTAGCTCCGGCGAGATGAGGGGAGAAATCGTTTTAAGCATGCGAGATTCCTTTACTGTGTTTCGGGATAGAAATAGCGGTACTGGTAGCGCACCTGTTCTCTGGCCTGTTGTGGACTGGAAAACGCACCGATGCCGTACCAACCGTACATCGCCGCGCCGGCAACGGTGGTTTCTGCGTCATCCAGCACTTTGATGGGGATCTCCAGGGTGTTGGCCTTAATCTGATTCCACAACGTATTACGGCTTCCGCCGCCGACCAGCAGCAGCTCTGTGGCGTTGAACTGGCCAATTTTTTCCAGCGTATGCAGGTTATGTCGCAACTGGTCCGTTAATCCTTCCAGCGCCGCACGATAGAAATGACCGCGGGTGGTATTCAGGGTGATGCCACGCCAGCCTGCGTCCACCGAGGAGAGCAGCTCGCACTGCATCCGCACGCCATCGGCCCCGGCGGGAACCGCTTGCGCTTCCGCAATTAACGTTTGCCACGGGGTTTCGGGTGTCCACAGCAGCTTGCGCACCCATTCAAGGATGCCGGAAGCAAGCCATTGCATCCCCGGATTGTAAAGTCCCGGTTGGCTGTCCAGTTCACAGGTTGAACCGGCATGTCTGCTCAGTAACGATGTATCGACCCTGGCGCTACGCACCATCAGGATTTCCCACGTGCCGGAAGAGAGAACCGGTTCATCTTGCCCCGCACCGGCGCCAAACAGCGCGAACTGGGTATCGTGTCCGGCAGAGATCACGGGAATTCCCGGCGGGAGACCGAGCATCGTTGCCATTGCGGGCTGCAACGAACCTACCTGTTCACCGGCTTCCACAAGTCGCGGGAAGAGCCGTCTCGGCAACCCTGCGGCCTGCAAGATATCGGCGCTGAAATCCCGCTGCTGAATATCCAGCATTTGGCTGGTGCCCGCCATGGTGATGTCTGTGGTGAATTCGCCGGTCAGGCGATGAGTAATGAGTGAGGAGATAAACAGCCAGGCGTGGGCTTGATCCAGCCGTTGCGGGTGATTTTCTCTAAGCCAAATCAGCTTATATAAGGTGTTGAAGCTGAATGCGCCGACGCCGGAAAGGGTCTGCAACTGACGCGGCGGCATAAAGCGGCTGATATTTTCCATTATCGCGGCAGTGCGCGGGCATTTCCAACTGATGATGGGGTAGAGCAATTCGCCGCTTTCATCGACCAGCGCGCCGTCAACGCCAAAGGTGGTGACGGTGATACCGCGGATCCGAAAGGCCGAGAGTTCAGCAGACAGTGTCCGACAGCACTGTGCGAAACGTTGCAGGATGGCGTCCAGCGACCACTGGTGCCAGGCGCTGTTTTCCACGGCAATCTCACTGGCATTAGCAACCGCCGCGCGAGCAACGATGTGCCCCTGACGATCAACGGCAATGGCCCGCACGTTTGTCGCGCCACAGTCGAGAACCAGGATGATTTCATTTTTCATAATGACTCCCGTTGCCGGATGGCGCTGTGCCTGTCCGGCCTACGAGCCATTACCCGTAGACCAGATAAGATGCGCCAGCGTCACCATCAGGCAGTTACGCTATCCTTAACGTTTATACAGCGGTCCGTAGTTCTGACAGGCGCGATAATCCTGGCCTTCTGTGTCCATCCCGTGTGCGGCCCAGGCGGAAGGGCGGTAAATTTTCGCCTCTTCCACGTTGTGCATGCAGACCGGAATGCGCAGCATCGCGGCGAGGGTGATGAAGTCTGCGCCGACGTGGCCGACGGTCAGCACGCCGTGGTTCGCCCCCCAGTTCGCCATCACGGAATAGACGTCGGAGAACGGTCCTTTACCGGTAAGACGTGGCGCAAACCAGGTGGTGGGCCAGCTCGAGTCGGTGCGTTTGTCGAGGGTGTCATGGACCTCTTTTGGCAACTCAACGCTCCAGCCTTCCGCAATTTGCAGCACGGGTCCCAAACCGTTGATGATGTTCACGCGGGTCATGGTGAACGGCACGCCGCCTTCGGTCAGGAAGCGTGATGAATAGCCGCCGCCGCGAAAGTATTCATGGATCGCCGGACACCACTCGGTTGCCGCGAGGCAAGCGTCAGCCTCCTGCTGCGTGACCTCCCAGTGTGGTTTCATTGTCGGTTTTCCGTCGCTGTCACGTTGTTTACAGGTGCCATCCAGCGCGGCGGAACCGGAGTTGATCAGATGGATAATGCCGTGTTCTGCCCGTCCGGTCAGCGGCTGACCGGTTACGCGTTCAACTGCTTCTGGCGACCAGTAGGTTCGCACATCGGCAAAGACCTGCGCGGTGCCGGTCAACTGATGCCCCAGCAGCATGGCTACGCCATTCAGGCTGTCGTTTTCGGTGGCGACAACAAACGGTTCGCGCACACCGTTCCAGTCAAAAGAACTGTTCAGCAGCGCTTCGGCGGTATCACCGTTGGGATATTGATCGGTCCAGTGACGTTGTCCCTGGAAGCCAGCGGCAATCGCGTTATAGCCGAGCGACTCTTCCACGCGTCCCATTTCCGCCAGCTTAGGGTTTCCTTGCATCATGTCGCGAATGCACATCGCCATCAGCAGGCTTTCCCGCAGGATTGCCCGGTTCTGTTCGGCGTTCCGTTGATATTGCTTCGCGTTTTTATCTTCACCGTAGCGGAAGTGTTTATCCGCCCACGCCAGCGCCATTTCCAGCTCGGCTTCGTCATAGATTTTTTGATCGATGCGGCGGCGCAGTTCGGTCATATCGACGGACTGGACCTTCATCCCCAGCCAGGACTCAAAGAAATGATGATCGACGATGGAACCGGCGATCCCCATCGACACCCCGCCAAGCGAGAGGTAGCTTTTCCCCTTCATGCTGGCGACAGCGAGGCCTGCCCGGGCGAAGCGCAGCAGTTTTTCCTCAACGTCGGCTGGGATCGATGTATCTCCGGCATCCTGTACATCCTGGCCGTAGATGGAGAACGCCGGGATCCCTTTTTGGCTATGCGCTGCCAGCGCGGCAGCCAGGTAGACCGCGCCCGGACGCTCGGTACCGTTAAAGCCCCAGATGGCTTTCGGGCGCAGGGGATCCATATCGATGGTTTCACTGCCGTAACACCAGCACGGTGTTACGGTGATGGTCAGACCGACGTTTTGACTGCTGAACTTTTCCTCACAGGCGGCGGATTCTGCCATTCCGGCAATACAGGTGTCGGCAATAACGCAGTCAACCGGAGTGCCGCAGGCGTAGCGCAGTTTTTCTGTCAGCAGGGCAGCAGTGGCCTTTGCCATATTCATCGTCTGTGCTTCCAGTGATTCACGAACGCCCATTCGGCGTCCATCAATAACCGGACGAATACCAATTTTCGGCAGGCTGATCTTCTTCATTCGGGGTTCCTCATCTCACGTGTAGGCGTGCTGCTCAGGCGGATAACAGGGCACCACCGCAGCAGTCGGCTGAAACAGGTAAATTTGCTAACTCGAGTTAGCTTAGGTATTGGCGTGTTTTTTACACAACTTTTTTCTGATGGGATTGTGAGGGGCTTCACGAGAAGTGGTTAAAATTCGATCTACATCAAATAATTAAATGACAGTCAAATTTATTAAAGTATTTAAAATCAGATGATTATAAATAAATGTCTGTCCGGTATCACAGTTTTAACCCAAATGATTTGGCTATTTTTGGCGGCTAAAATAGCTTTAAAGGGCAATTCGCTAACTCGAGTTAGCAATGTCTGGCAACATATCGACGTGACGTAAACGTGTTTTCAGGAAGTATTCACATTCATGGTGACGCTCGCTCCCTGAGAATGCACTTCGCCTGATTCACTGCCTGCAGTTTCTGATTATTGAGGAAAGCAGCAATGTCCGAAACATTTTTACAGATGAATCATATTACCAAACGCTTTCCCGGCGTATTAGCGTTGAGTAATGTGAATTTTACTCTTCGCAAAGGCGAAGTACATGCGCTATTAGGCGAAAATGGCGCAGGCAAATCCACACTGATGAAAATTTTGTCCGGTGTTTATCAACCGGATGAAGGGGATATTATATTTGAGGGGAAGCCTGTGTCATTCAGCGATCCGCTCAGCGCGCAGAATGCCGGGATTACCATTATTCATCAGGAATTTAATCTCTTCCCTGAATTAACCGTAGAAGAAAATATCTTTATCGGCAGAGAGTTTTGTAAAAATAACCGCTGGCGGCTGGATGAAAAACAGCAGCGACAGGCGGCAACCGAGATTTTGCAGAAATTAAACCTGAATATTTCGCCAGAAACGCTGGTGTCAGACCTGACCGTGGCACAACAGCAGATGGTGGAAATCGCGAAAGCGATATCCGTCAATGCCAAAATTCTGATTATGGATGAACCCACGGCAGCGCTGACGGAAACAGAAATAGAAAGCTTATTCCAGGTGACCCGGCTGCTTAAAGCGCAGGGGACCGGGATTGTCTACATCTCGCACCGCCTGGAAGAGTTAGCGCTGATTGCCGATCGGGCGACGGTCATGCGCGATGGTCAGTACATTGATACCGTTGATTATGAAACCGTGAAGATCAGTGAGCTGATTGCGATGATGGTCGGGCGCGAACTGGGGAATATCTATCCTCGCCGGGAAGCGCGGACGCATCAGGAGCCAGTGCTGGAGGTTAACGACCTCACGCGAAAAGGCGTGCTCAATAACATCGACTTTACGTTGAACCGGGGCGAGATACTGGGTTTTGCCGGGTTGATGGGTGCCGGGCGTACGGAGCTGGCGCGAGCCATTTTTGGCGCCGATCCCATCGACAGCGGGACCATTAAATTGAACGGCAAAGCCATTGTGATAAAGGGGATTTCTGACGCCATCGCGCAAGGTATTAGCTATTTAACCGAAGACCGTAAAAAAGAGGGACTGGCGCTTAATCTGTCCGTTGAGCGCAATATCATGTTGGGAAATTACCCTGAGTACGCCGACCGTTTTGGCAACGTTGATTCAAAACGCTGCCTGCAAACGAGTGAAGATCAGGTCAGGGCGCTCAGAATCAAAACGCCGCACCTTGAACAGGCGGCCCTGAATTTGAGCGGGGGAAATCAGCAAAAAATTATTATTGCCCGTTGGGTGTGCAAAGATACCGATATTCTTATTTTTGATGAGCCTACCCGTGGAATTGATGTCGGCGCTAAGCTGGAAATCTATGAATTAATGAATCGCCTTGTGGCAAAAGGGAAATCGATCATTATGATTTCTTCGGAATTACCGGAGGTGCTGGGTATGTGCGATCGTATCTTAGTCATGCGCAGCGGTCGTATTACCGGAGAATTAACCGCTGATAACGCCACACAAGAAAAAATCATGCAATATGCGACGTTAGAGGATTAAATCATGACCATCTCTGTAACCTCTTCAGACAGCAATAATAAGAAAATAAAAATTAATAAAGAACTTTTAATGCGCCTTGCGCCGCTTTTTAGTTTGATTATCCTGGTTGTTTTTTTCAGTTTCAGTTCGCCGTTTTTCTTTAATACCGAAAATATTATGACAATTGCACTGCAAACGTCGGTTATCGGCATTATGGCCATTGGCGTAACGTTTGTGATTATTACCGCAGGGATCGACCTCTCTTTAGGATCGGTGGTGGCGTTTTCCGGCGTTGCGGTCGGCATCTGCGCGACGCTCGGACTTCCGTTGCCGGTCTGTATTTTGGCAGGCGTGCTGGCCGGAGGATTGTGCGGCTACGTGAATGGCCTGCTGGTGACCAAAATGACGATTCCACCGTTCATCGCCACGCTGGGTCTGATGATGTCCGTCAGGGGAATTAACATGGTGATGACGGATGGGCGCGCCATCTATTTCGCCGACTATCCTACCTTCAAGTTGCTGGCGCAGGGGCGTTTATTCGATGTGCTGCCCTATCCCGTGTTCTATCTGGTGATTGTGGCGCTGGTTGCCGGCTACATTCTCAAGAAAACGGTAATTGGTCGCTATGTCTATGCCGTGGGCAGTAATGAGGTAGCGGCGCACCTTTCCGGGATCAACGTTCAGCGCGTCAAAATCTTTGTCTATGCCTTCTGCGGTCTGCTGACCGGCATTGCCGGGGTGATTCTGGCCTCGCGTCTCAACTCCGGTCAGCCAACGGTCGGCGTCGGTTATGAACTGGAAGCCATTGCCGCAGTCGTGATCGGCGGTACCAGTCTGATGGGCGGAATTGGCACCATCGGCGGCACCATCATCGGTGCATTTATTATGAGCGTATTGAAAAACGGCCTGAACCTGATGGGGGTCTCTCAGTTCTGGCAAATGGTTGCGATGGGCATTGTGGTTGTCGCCGCTGTCTACCTCGATACGTTACGCAAAAAGATTCGTTGATTTACGCTCCCGGCAGTCACGGGGAACACTGACCCTGACGTTAAGGGTGACACACTCACAACGGAGTACAACAATGAAAACCAGGCATTTTGTCTATGCGTTATCCCTGCTGGCGTGCATCACTTCCAGTGCGTTAGCGAAAGATTTGAACCTTCCGGTCATCAGTAAAGGTTTCCAGCATGAATTCTGGCAAACCGTGAAAATGGGGACGGAAGCGGCGGCGAAAGAGCTGGGCGATAAAACCAGCTATGTCGGACCTGCGGACGAAACCCAGATTGCAGAACAAATTCAGCTGGTTGAAAACGCCATGGCGCAAAAGCCGAACGGCCTGCTGCTGGCGGCGCTGGATGCCAATGCGCTTGCTCCGCTGGTGGAAACGGCGAATTCACGTGGCATTAAGGTTGTCACCTTTGACTCCGGCGTGAACTCGGATATTCCGGTTAGCTTCGTGGCGACCAATAACCGTAAAGCTGGCGCTGAAGCGGCGGATGCGCTGGCCGCGCAGGTGAACAATAAAGGTAAAGTCGGCATTATCGCTCACGTCGCCGGGACGTCATCCGCGATTGAACGCTCGGAAGGGTTCATTGCCCGCATGAAGGAAAAGTATCCGGATATCAAGGTGCTGCCCGTGCAGTACAGTGATGGCGATCCGCAAAAAGCGATGGATAAGACTATTGATATGATTCAGGCCAACCCCGATCTGGCGGGGATCTATGGCACCAATGAGGGCTCAACGCTGGGCGTCGCCAACGCCATCGACAGCCAGAATCTGAAAGGGAAGGTGAAGGTCATTGGTTTCGACAGTACCGAAGCGATTATTCATTTCCTTAATACCGGCGTGATCCAGGGCTTTGTCGTCCAGGACGCTTATCAGATTGGTTACCAGGGGATTAAAACCCTGAATGCGGCGCTGTCCGGGCAAACGGTCGCGAAAGAGATCGATATCCCGGTGAAATTTGTGAGCGCCCAGAACATCAATACGCCGGAAATAGACAAGCTGTTACATCCTTTCGGCAAGAAATAAACCAGCGGGGGGCGGTGTCTTCGCCCCCGCTTACCTGGTGAGATCAACGGCGTGCGCTTAACCGACTGATGCGGTAAGACAAAAGTGTAAAATGCTTTTATGATTGTCAATTGACGCGTGGACGGTGACTGGGGCACATACATGGCTAAAACAGTAGAACAGATAGCCAGCGACCTGAATTTATCGGTGACAACCGTGAGACTGGTGCTAAACGGAAAAGCTGAACAGTATCGAATCAGCCTCAAAACGCAAACGCGTATTAATGAATATGTTGAGCGATATGGTTATGTGATTAACCATTCCGCCCGCAGTCTGAAGCTGAATAAAACGGATACGCTTGGCCTGATCGTTCCCAATATTTCTAACGTCTTCTTTGCCACGCTGGCAGAGAAACTTGAGCAGCGCTGTCGCCGATCCGGTTATCAGCTAATGATTAGCTGTACCTATGATGATGTCGATTACGAAAACAAAATCACCAGGGCGTTAATTGCCCGGAATGTTGACGGTCTTTTTATTGTCCCGTCAACGTTAGAAAACCAGCAACATCATTTACGTCAGGTGAGAAAGCCGATGGTATTGCTGGACCGTGATTTTAAATACACGGATAACGCGTTGGTGGAAAGTCACAATATTTCAGGTGGTGAACACTTAACCCAAAGTTTGCTGGATGCTGAAAAGTTACCAGTCTGGTTTCTGGTGGGCGATACCGGTTTACCCAGTATCAGTGACCGTCTGACGGGTTACCTGAATGCGCTCAGTAAAAAAGGGATTCATCATCGTGACTGGGTGCGCGAAGGGCCGGTGAATACCCCGGAAGGGGGATACCAGATCATGCAGGCTTTGATCGACGAAGCAGGATGCCCGCAGGCGTTTATCGCCTCGTCATTACCGGTGCTGGAAGGGGCGGTAAGAGCCATTCGCGACCGTTTTGGCGTCATTCCGCCCGAGATCAATATCGGTACGTTTGACGAACACCCGATGCTGGGTTTTTTGTCTAATAACGTCTGGTCAATGCAGCAGGATGAGAACGCCTGGGCGGAAAAAGCATTCACGATGATGCTCAACGCCATCGAAGATCGCCCTGTTCATGAGACGGTAAAAGTTGAAATGAAATTAATTAAGCGCTTAAGACAAAAATAATACGCGCGACAAAAAGAGTGTTATCAGCCATTGAACCGAGTACCCCGGAGAACTGAGATGGAAAGAACTCGTTTATCTCGAGAAATTATTGAAACCTGTCTTGAAATGACGCGCCTGGGTTTAAACCAGGGGACGGCGGGAAATGTGAGCGCGCGTTATCAGGACGGTATGTTGATTACCCCGAGCGGCATTCCTTATGAACGAATGACCGAACAGATGATTGTCTACGTGGATAACGACGGCAAATACGAAGAGGGGAAATTACCGTCCAGCGAATGGCGTTTTCATCTGGCGGCTTATCAGACTCGCCCGGAGGCGAATGCCGTTGTGCATAACCACGCCATTCATTGTACTGCGGTGTCTATTCTTAACCGGCCTATCCCGGCTATCCACTATATGATTGCGGCGGCGGGGGGGAATTCCATTCCCTGTGCGCCCTACGCCACTTTCGGCACTCGCGAACTCTCAGAGCACGTGGTCATGGCGCTGAAAAATCGCAAAGCCACGCTGCTGCAACACCACGGTTTAATTGCCTGCGAGGAGAACCTGCAAAAGGCACTGTGGCTGGCGCACGAGGTGGAAGTGCTGGCGCAACTCTATATGAAGACGCTGGCGGTGATGGATCCGGTGCCGGTGTTATCCGATGAAGAGATAGCTGTAGTGCTCGAGAAGTTTAAAACCTACGGATTACGTATCGAAGAATAAGCGGCGGAGAACCGTCGCGGTTTGTGTGCCGGGTCGGACGGTCTGCGCCATCCGGCCCGTAATTTTACCGCGCCAGACGCAACTGTTGCAGGTTCCCGTCGAGCTGCAAATCGGTTTGCAACCGTGCTATCTCACGGCATAAGAATGCCATCTCCTGGTGAGCTTCCAGCTTCTTGCGCCATTTTTCCGGCACCTCATCCAGATGCGCGTAGAGACCTTCCAGCGTCTGAAACTGTACCAACAGTTGGGTGGCGCTTTTCGGGCCAATACCAGCGACGCCTGGCACTTTCGAACTGCTGATCCCCGCCAGTCCCCAGTAATCCGGCAACTGCTGCGGTTGAACGCCAAACTCTTTTTCAATGAACGGCGCATCCAGCCAGCGTTTCTGAAAGTAATCACGAATGCGTAAAGTCGGGGAGAGCAACTGGCAATAGCCTTTGTCAGTCGACACGATAGTCGCCTGGTGGCCCGCTTGCGTGACTTTTACCGCCAGGGTTGCCGCCAAATCATCGGCTTCATTGCCACTCGACACCCAACACGCGACGCCTCGCTGTTCAAAGGCCGCGCGCAGGGCGGGCATCTCATTGTGCAGTTCGTCAGGCATCGGTGGACGACCGGCTTTGTAGTCAGGAAGACGCTGATGCCGCCATCCGCTGTTACGCGCTTCATCATCAAACACCGCCACGGCGTGGGTGGGCTGGCTGTGGACAATCAACTGGTCAAGCGCGTGCAGACAGGTCTCCACGCAGGGAGAACCCTGAACGGCATGGATCCGGCGAATTAAATTGAGTGCGTCGACGATGAGCAGATGGACAGCCACGGTGTTCTCCCTTACCAGTCAGCGTGTAGGGTAACATTCGGGACGAAAGCAGGCTATTGCAGGAGGCTAAAACGGGAAGAGGCCTCGCAAAATGAGGCCTCTGTGTGCACGATTAATCGCAGGTGACAATCTTCATCGCCAGGCCGCCGCGAGAGGTTTCTCGGTACTTGGCGTTCATGTCTTTACCGGTTTCGTACATGGTTTCGATGACTTTATCGAGACAGACGCGCGGTTCGCTGGTACGACGCAGGGCCATACGTGCCGCGTTGACTGCTTTGACGGACGCAATGGCGTTACGCTCAATGCACGGTACCTGAACCTGTCCAGCAACCGGGTCGCAGGTCAGACCGAGGTTGTGTTCCATACCGATTTCCGCAGCAATACACACCTGCATCGGGCTGCCGCCCAGCAACTCTGCCAGACCGGCTGCCGCCATTGAGCAGGCCACGCCGACTTCGCCCTGACAGCCCACTTCCGCGCCGGAAATGGAGGCATTCATCTTGTACAGTGAGCCAATTGCGCTGGCGACCAGCATGTAGCGTGCCAGCGAGTTAGCGTTCACTTCGCGGATGAATTTGTCGTAGTAGGCGAGGACGGCCGGCACGATACCACAGGCACCGTTCGTCGGCGCAGTAACCACGCGTCCACCAGCGGCGTTTTCTTCGTTTACCGCCAGAGCGAACATGTTGATCCAGTCAACGACCGCCATCGGATCGGTGGTGGTTTTGTCGCTGCTCACCAGCATACGACGCAGGGCTGCCGCACGGCGGGGGACACGCAGTTTTCCTGGCAGGACGCCTTCGGTGGTGATGCCGCGCTCAATGCCGCCGCGCATGACCTCCCAGACGTTGGCAAAGTGCTGTTCCAGCTCTTCTTTGCTGTGCAATGCCAGCTCGTTTTGCATCATCAGGCCGGAAAGGGAAAGTCCGGTTTCCTGGCAGTGTTTTTGCAAATCGGCAGCCGATTTGTACGGATAGGGTACGTTGACCGGCGCACTGTTCGGTAAACCGAAATGTTCTTCATCAACGATGAAACCACCGCCAATGGAGTAGTAAGTCTGGCTGTAGAGGACGTTATCGCCCGCCAGCGCGGTGATACGCATCCCGTTTTCGTGCAGAGACAGGTTATCGGCATGGAAATTCATGCACTTATCAACCGGGAACTCGACCTCATGCTGACCGTTCGCCAGCAGCAGTCGCCCGTGGGTGTTGACGTCCTGGATGAAGCTCGGGATGGCATCGATGTCGACAGTATCCGGCAGATTTCCCGCCAGACCCATGATAATCGCGATATCGGTGTGGTGGCCTTTACCCGTCAGCGACAGGGAGCCATACACATCCACCACCACGCGGGTGACATCCGTCAGAATATGGCGGGCAATCAGATCATCCGTGAATTGTTTGCCAGCTTTCATTGGTCCAACGGTATGTGAACTGGAAGGGCCAATGCCGATTTTGAAAATATCGAATACGCTAATCATAGGGCATCCATTGCGGTTATATCAGGGAGGAAGCGCCGCCCGAAAGCGGCGCTAAACAACTTAGCTGAACAGGGAGTAGAAAATCGCGGAGATAGCAATCAGACCCATCACGACAACAAACACGTTGCTGATGTGACCGCTGTATTTACGCATTGCCGGTACTTTCTGGATGGCGTACATCGGCATCAGGAACAGGATCATCGCAATGATTGGACCGCCCAGGGTTTCAATCATACCGAGGATGCTCGGGTTCAGGGTGGCGACAATCCAGGTCGTTACCAGCATGAACAGCGCAGTGATGCGGTTCAGTTTGTTGATTTCGATAGACTTGCCTTTACCGCGCAGAGACTTGATGACCATCCCGTTGAAACCTTCACGCGCGCCCAGGTAGTGGCCGAGGAAGGATTTGGTGATAGCAATCATCGCGATGATCGGTGCCATCCAGGCGATGATCGGCGCGTTAAAATGGTTCGCCAGGTAAGACAGAATCGAGATGTTCTGATCTTTCGCTGCCGCCAGGTCCGCTGGCGTCAGGCTCAGTACGCAACTGAAGACGAAGAACATGACCGTCAGCACCATCATGATGTGAGCGAATGCCAGGATCTTCGAGCATTTTTTCTCTGCCGCGTCGCCGTACTCTTCACGCTTCGCCACTGCGAAGGAGGAGATAATCGGAGAGTGGTTGAAAGAGAACACCATTACCGGAATTGCCAGCCACAGGGTCATCCACAGACCGTTGCCGGTCGTCGCCGCAGAGTCAAAGGACAGGGTTTCCAGCGCGGCTCCGCTCCACTGTGGGATCAGGTACAGTGCCAGCAGCATCAGCGCGGCAACGAACGGGAACACCAGGATGCTCATCGCCTTCACGATCATCTGCTCACCGAAGCGGACGATAGTCATCATCCCGACAATCAGGATCAGCGACAGGATCGCACGTGGTGGCGGGGTGATGGCTAACTGGTGGGTCAGGAAGCTCTCAACCGTGTTGGTAATCGCAACGCTGTAAACCAACAGAATCGGGTAAATCGCGAAGAAGTACAGCAGGGTAATCAGTTTACCCGCGCCGATACCAAAGTGCTCTTCAACCACTTCTGTGATGTCTTCACCCGGATTTTTGCCAGACAGCACAAAACGGGTCAGACCACGGTGGGCGAAGAAGGTCATCGGGAAGGCGATAATTGCCATAATGATCAGCGGGATCATCCCACCGACACCTGCGTTGATTGGCAGGAACAATACGCCCGCACCGATAGCCGTGCCATAAAGGCCCAGCATCCACATGGTATCGGTCTTGCGCCATGCGCTTCGTGATTCAGTCGAAGCAATTGTGCTGGTTTGAATGGTTTCCATCTATTTCTCCTGGAGGAAGCTAAAAATCAGGAAAATGTTCCTGACCGTAAAACGAAATTCTTGCAGTGACGATTTTTATAAAATTTTTAACCGTAGTAATTTGCGGGCAGAAAGATACATTTAACTAATGAATCTATCAGTGATCGCGATCCCAAATGCAATAATCCACTTCTAATGTGGATATGTTTGGATCATTAGTCTGTTAAAAAATCATCACAGCGAATTTACGCGTGCGAAGGCTAGCATTAACAACATATTGACAGAAAGGATTGTCAGAAAGATGCGGAGGTTGCGTTGTAAAAAGCGATCTTTATAGTGGTTTGTGGTGACTAATTTAAATTCTGGATGATAAAACGCGGTTGCATTGGCGAGGTAATCGTTTGCATGGCGATATTTTTTGTATGATGTATTAGCAGGCTTAATAAAGTGAACGTGTTATCTCTTTGGTAATTATAAAAAAACCGGAAGGGCTATCAGCCGCTCCCGGTCCATGAAACGTTTTTCGCGTCAGGCGCAGATTTCGTAGCAGGGAATATAGGCGGTGCCAGGCAGCTTCATACGATGCTGCGCGACAAAGCCTTGCAGGAGGTCGTCCATGCGACGCATCATTTCACTGTCGCCGTGGATTTTGTATGGCCCAAACTCTTCAATGGCGCGGATACCCACTTCCTTAACGTTACCCGCCACAATGCCGGAGAAGGCGCGACGCAGGTCAGCCGCCAGTACTTCAACCGGTTGATCAGGGTACAGCTTCAGGTTAGCCATGTTCTCGTGGGACGGTTCGAACGGCATTTGCAGATCCGGCGTGATACGAATCGACCAGTTGAAGCTGTAGGCGTCACCGGTGTCACGACGATTCTCTTTCACCAGCGGCATCGCTTTTTTCATCAGGCGCGCCACTTCTGCCGCGTCATCAATGATAATGCGGTAATGCGCGCGCGCAGCGTCTCCCAGCGTATGGACGATAAACTCATCCAGCACACGGAAGTAGTCGGCGCTCTCTTTCGGGCCAGTGAGGATGAGCGGCAGAACCTGATCTTTGTTCGCCGGGTTCATCAGGATCCCCAACAGATACAGCAACTCTTCCGCCGTACCGACACCGCCCGGGAAGATGATAATGCCGTGGGCGATACGCACGAAGGCTTCCAGACGTTTTTCAATGTCCGGCATAATGATCAGTTCGTTAACCAGCGGGTTCGGTGGTTCAGCGGCGATAATCGACGGCTCAGTCATCCCAATAAAACGGCTGTCTTTGTAACGCTGCTGTGCATGGCCCACCGCAGCGCCTTTCATCGGTGCTTCCATCGCGCCAGGTCCGCAACCGGTACAGATGTTCAGCTCGCGCAGACCTAACTGTGTCCCGACGCGTCGGGCGTACAGGTATTCGTTTTCATTAATGGAGTGGCCGCCCCAGCAGACAACCATGTTTGGCGCTTCGCCCACGTGCAGCGCTCTGGCATTACGTAAAATAGAGAACACCAGATTAGTAATGTGCACGGAGCTTTCGAGATCCAGATGCTGGAAACGGCCCGCGTTATGAATCTGGCCGTTAACAAACAGAATATCGCGCAGCACAGCAAACAGGTTTGCCTGCAGTGCGCGGATGATACGACCATCGACGAAGGCATCTTCTGGTGGGTTGATCAGTTCCAGCTTCACGCCGCGCTCGCGACGCAGTACGTTTATGTCGAAACTTTCAAAGCGGGACAGCAGTTCTTTGCTGTTGTCAGTCAGACTGCCGGAGTTTAAAACGGCAAGCGAACAGTTACGAAACAGTTGATACAGGTCGCTGCTGGCCGTGCGTTTAAGCATATCGACTTCCAGCTGCGACAACATGTCCATTGAGCCAAGCGGGCTAATATGTGTAATCAAGTAAACTCCTTATGGGACGCAAAACGTCATTCCCTGTAGATTACAATAGCCCTGGCTTATGACCTTTCACAACCTTGCGCGTGGAATCCGACCCGCAAAATTGTGAAATAATTCACTGTCGAACTAATCTGCCTGTCGCTGGAACGAAGTCGGTGTTGCTCCGCCATGGGTTAATATCCAGGCCACCACGGCGCGTATAGCGTGCGTAAACGCTCAGTTTTTCCGGCTGGCAGAAGCGTAGCAGGTCGTTGAAGATGCGTTCCACGCACTGCTCGTGGAACTCGTTATGATGGCGGAAAGAGACCAGATAACGGAGCAGCTTTTCGCGATCGATCTTGCGTCCGCGATATTGAATTTGTATGGAGCCCCAGTCCGGCTGATGGGTGATCAGACAGTTTGATTTCAGCAGATGACTCACCAGCGTCTCTTCAATCACCTTTTCCCCGCAGGCGGCGGATTGCAGATAATCAGTGGTGAACTGGTAGCTGTCGATGTCGATATCTTGCTCATCAATGCAGGTACCGTGAAAATGTGCGACCGGCTGTCCTTCCAGTTCGTCGAGACGGTATAGCACAACGGTCACCTTCCCCTCGGCGCAGGCGCACAGATCGTTTTCCAGCGTCTGTTGTACCGCTTCCCAGGAGTTAAACCGCGTCTGGTTAAAGCTGTTCAGGTACAGCTTAAAGCTTTTGGATTCAATCAGATTGAGGCTGGTGTAATCCAGTTCCACATGACCCACCGCCACCTGTGGTAACCCTCTGGCATTCAGCCATGACAGCTCATACAGCGTCCAGATATCGGCGCCGTGAAACGGCAGACTGTCAGCTTTTAGTCCCAGCGGGTCGCGATTCAGACTGCGTGGCACGCCCTGTAGCAGGCTGGAGTCGTAAATATCCCGGTAATCCGTTGATTTACCGAGCGTCAGGCCATCAAGAGCCTGATGGTTTTCATAAGAAGACATGTTTCACCGTCATAAACCAGATACACTATGCGCCAAGTGTATCCTGGCTTTTATGAAGAGAGAAACCGGTGGACGAACAGACAGCTTTGGCCCTGAAAGATTTTACGACGCGTTATTGTGACGCATGGCATGCAAAAAACGACAGTTGGCCGATGAGCGAAGAGCTGTATGGCGTGCCTTCACCCTGCATTATCTCGACTACCCATGATGCCGTGTACTGGCAACCGCAGCCGTTTGAAGGTGAACAGAATGTAAACGCGGTTGAACGCGCCTTCGATATTGTGGTACAACCTGCGCTTCACGCATTTTATACTACGCAATTTGCCGGGGATATGCGTGCGCAGTCAGGCAGCGAAACGCTGACGCTGTTGCAGACCTGGAGCGCTGATGATTTCAGGCGGGTTCAGGAGAACCTGATTGGTCATCTGGTGACGCAGAAACGTTTGAAACTGTCGCCGACCCTTTTTATTGCCACACTGGACAATGAACTGGAGGTCATTTCGCTCTGCAATCTGTCGGGGGAAGTGATCAAAGAAACGCTGGGAACCCGTAATCGTTCCGTTCTGGCCCCTTCTCTTGCGGATTTCCTTACGCACCTTAATCCTCTTCTGTAATCCATTTCACCTATGAATATGTGAGAGATCTCTTACAAGCTCTGTAGGAGATCGCCAGGTAGTAAATGAAGACATCACGAAGTAAAAATAGCTAATAACCTAATAAATCATCGAGTTAATGATTTCCTGTCAACTTTCATATGAAATTTCCCTTAAGGCATTGCCTGTAAGCGTCTTGTAAGACGGCGTGAAAAAGGCGATTCTATGTACGTCGACAGGGAGTCGCACAACGAAGTGAACATCAGGATGATGACACTTCAGCAGGACACACCAGGACGGTGATACAAGGAAAGGCTTCAGGATGAAGTGAAGAGGACAACGCAGGAATGCGTTAAAGGACACCTCCAGGAAGGAGAACGAGAGCCGGTCAGGATAGTCGGTGGGTCAGGATGGCCAGGACGCTTCAGGATGAAGTAATCACATCGGGGTGGTGTGAGCAGGATGCAAAATGTTCAGGATGAACAACAGGTCGCAAGACCAGAGGAAAAGTTGTCACGGATGAGCAGGGAGCACGAAAAGTAGCCGGAATGCTGCGAAACGAACCGGGAGCACTGTTTTTACAGTGCTCCCTTTTTTTGTTTCTCATTTTACTGGTGGTATCCTTCGCGCCAGATTTTTCATCATTGAGGGGACTTTCATGACGACTCATGACCGTGTGCGTCAGCAGCTTCATGCACTTGAAGCGTTGCTGCGTGAGCATCAACACTGGCGGATGGATGAACCCGAAGCCCACCTGTTTACCAGCACTCAACCGTTTTGTATGGATACGATGGAGCCAATTGAGTGGCTGCAATGGGTCCTGATCCCCCGCATGCATGCTCTACTGGACAGTGCGCAACCGCTGCCCGAGGCGTTTGCCGTCACGCCATATTACGAAATGGCACTGACCGCCGATCATCCGCAGCGCGAAATTCTGCTGGAGGCGTTGCAGGCGCTGGATGCGCTTTTCGCGCAAGATGAATCCTGATGCTGGAGATTCTTTATCAGGACGAGTGGCTGGTTGCGGTCAACAAACCCTCCGGCTGGCTGGTGCACCGCAGCTGGCTGGATCGCGACGAAAAAGTGGTGGTGATGCAGACCGTGCGTGACCAGATTGGTCAGCATGTGTTTACCGCGCATCGCCTCGACAGACCAACATCCGGCGTTCTGCTGATGGGGTTATCCAGTGAAGCCGGACGCCGTCTCGCACAGCAGTTTGAGCAACACCAGATCCATAAGCGTTATCACGCCATCGTCCGTGGCTGGCTAATGGAGGAGGCGGTACTCGATTATCCGCTGGTGGAAGAACTGGATAAAATCGCCGATAAGTTTGCCCGTGAAAACAAGGACCCACAGCCAGCGGTAACCCATTACCGTGGCGTCGCCACCGTTGAAATGCCTGTAGCGACCGGGCGTTATCCGACGACACGTTATGGTCTGGTGGAACTGGATCCGCAAACGGGACGCAAGCATCAGCTCAGGCGTCATCTGGCGCACCTGCGCCATCCTATTATTGGCGACAGCAAGCATGGCGACTTGCGGCAGAACCGCAGCGCGGCGGAACATTTTGGCTGCAACCGACTGATGCTGCATGCCAGCCAGCTTTCGCTGACCCATCCGTTTACCGGTGAACCATTGACGATTCATGCCGGGCTGGATACGGTCTGGATGCAGGCGCTATCACAGTTTGGCTGGCAGGGACTTCTCCCTGAGAATGAAAGGGTTGAGTTAAGTGAGCCAGCAGGTCAGGATGAAAGCATACGTTCTTCATTCAGGGAGTAATTAAGCATGGCAGAAATCGGGATTTTTGTCGGGACAATGTATGGTAACGCGCTGCTGGTGGCCGAAGAGGCCGAAGCGATCCTGACGGCCCAGGGGCACAAAGCAACCGTTTTTGAAGATCCTGAACTGACGGACTGGCAGGAATATCAGGACAAAATCGTGCTGGTAGTCACCTCCACAACCGGACAGGGCGATTTACCTGACAGCATTGTGCCGCTGTTTCAGGGAATCAAAGACCAACTGGGTTTCCAGCCTAATCTGCGTTACGGCGTGATTGCGTTAGGCGACAGCAGCTACGTCAATTTCTGCAACGGCGGTAAACAGTTTGATGCCCTGTTACAGGAGCAAAGCGCACAGCGCGTGGGGGAAATGTTGCTGATTGATGCCAGTGAACATCCGGAACCCGAAAGCGAATCCAATCCCTGGGTTGAACATTGGGGCACGCTCTTACCCTGAGAGTTAACCCTCCCCCTACCGGGAGGGGCTCCCTTGTGGCGCCAGGCACGGGAACAACCTGACGCTATTCTACCCAATACTGAATCGAGTTAGCCTCGGGCAAACGCCCCTAAAAACCCTCAATACTGAAGGGTTTTTAGGGGCGTTTTCATAGGGTCAAGCGACCTGTTTCACACTCCTGCCTTTTCCACGTAAGCCCCATGCGATTTCCGTTATATGTTTTCATTTCCGTGAAGTCGCTTCCATCACCCTGGGCTTTTGCCATAAACATAAGTGATACGCTGCCTAAATGTTGGGTTCTTGCACGGTGAGCAAGAACCGGGTGCTTTTTATACTTCTCCTGCCAGTTATAAAAAATGCAGTTAGCAAGGCGAACGACCTAATAAAAGCTGCAATAAAAAACACGAAACGTCACCTCTGATCCCCTACCAGTTGTGCTGTTCAGAGTGAGCGTGACTAACGCGAAAATTCAGGAGTGCAACAATGAGTTCATTAAGTCAGGCTGCGAGCGGTGCGGAAAAACGCACCAATGCCCGCTACTGGATAGTGGTGATGTTGTTTATCGTCACCTCCTTCAACTATGGCGACCGCGCCACCTTATCCATTGCCGGTTCGGAGATGGCCAAAGATATTGGTCTGGATCCGGTCGGCATGGGTTACGTTTTCTCTGCGTTCTCATGGGCCTACGTTATCGGGCAGATCCCGGGCGGCTGGCTGCTGGACCGTTTTGGTTCCAAACGCGTTTACTTCTGGTCCATCTTCATCTGGTCTATGTTTACCCTGTTACAGGGCTTCGTCGATATCTTCAGCGGATTCGGCATTATCGTCGCGCTGTTTACCTTGCGCTTCCTCGTCGGTCTGGCGGAAGCGCCGTCCTTCCCCGGCAACAGTCGTATTGTCGCGGCCTGGTTCCCGGCACAGGAGAGGGGAACGGCAGTCGCGATTTTTAACTCTGCGCAGTACTTTGCCACCGTTATTTTTGCCCCAATCATGGGCTGGCTGACGCACGAAGTGGGTTGGTCGCATGTGTTCTTCTTTATGGGTGGCCTCGGGATTGTCATCAGCTTTATCTGGCTGAAAGTGATCCACGAACCAAACCAACATCCGGGCGTGAACAAGAAAGAGCTGGAATACATTGCAGAAGGCGGTGCGCTGATCAACATGGATCAGAAAGACACCAAAGCCAAAGTGCCGCTCAGCGTGAAATGGGGACAGGTCAAGCAGTTGCTGGGCTCCCGTATGATGATCGGCGTGTATATCGGCCAGTACTGCATTAACGCGCTGACCTACTTCTTTATCACCTGGTTCCCGGTTTATCTGGTGCAGGCTCGCGGTATGTCGATCCTGAAAGCAGGCTTTGTGGCCTCGGTGCCGGCCGTGTGCGGATTTATCGGCGGGGTGCTGGGCGGCATTATTTCCGACTGGCTGATGCGTCGGACCGGCTCACTGAACATTGCGCGTAAAACGCCTATCGTGATGGGGATGCTGCTGTCGATGGTGATGGTGTTCTGTAACTACGTTAACGTCGAGTGGATGATCATCGGTTTCATGGCGCTGGCGTTCTTTGGTAAGGGCATCGGTGCACTGGGCTGGGCGGTGATGGCTGATACAGCGCCGAAAGAGATCAGCGGCCTGAGCGGCGGTCTGTTCAACATGTTCGGCAATATCTCTGGCATCGTGACACCCATTGCAATTGGCTACATCGTTGGCACGACTGGCTCCTTCAACGGCGCACTGATTTATGTGGGCGTGCATGCGTTGATCGCGGTGCTGAGCTACCTGGTGCTGGTGGGGGATATTAAACGTATCGAACTGAAACCAGTCGCAGGACAACTATCATGACGACACAATCCAGCCCCGTTATCACGGACATGAAAGTCATTCCGGTCGCCGGACATGACAGTATGCTCCTCAATATTGGCGGCGCGCATAACGCGTACTTTACCCGCAACATCGTGGTCCTCACCGACAACGCCGGCAACACCGGCGTCGGTGAAGCGCCGGGCGGAGAGGTTATCTACCAGACGTTGGTTGATGCCATCCCGATGGTGCTTGGTCAGGAAGTGGCCCGGATGAACAACGTGGTTCAGCAGGTACACAAAGGCAATCAGGCCGCTGACTTTGATACCTTTGGCAAAGGCGCGTGGACTTTCGAACTGCGCGTCAACGCGGTGGCCGCGCTGGAAGCCGCACTGCTCGATCTGCTGGGCAAGGCGCTCAACGTGCCAGTCTGCGAACTGTTGGGGCCAGGCAAGCAGCGCGACGCGGTGACCGTGCTCGGTTATCTCTTCTACGTTGGCGATCGCACGAAAACCGCTCTGCCTTATCTGGAGACCACGCCGGGTAATCACGACTGGTATCACCTGCGCCATCAGGAGGCGTTGAACAGCGACGCCGTGGTGCGTCTGGCGGAGGCCTCGCAGGATCGCTACGGTTTTAAAGATTTCAAACTCAAAGGCGGCGTGCTGCCAGGCGAGCAAGAGATCGATACCGCCCGTGCGCTGAAAAAGCGTTTCCCGGATGCGCGTATTACCGTTGATCCCAACGGCGCCTGGCTGCTTGATGAGGCTATTGCGCTGTGCAAAGGGTTGAACGATGTGCTCACTTATGCAGAAGATCCGTGTGGCGCCGAGCAGGGCTTCTCTGGTCGCGAAGTGATGGCAGAGTTCCGTCGCGCCACGGGGTTGCCGGTGGCGACGAACATGATCGCCACTAACTGGCGCGAAATGGGCCATGCCGTGATGCTGAATGCCGTCGATATCCCGCTTGCCGATCCGCATTTCTGGACGCTTTCCGGTGCGGTACGTGTGGCACAGCTGTGCGACGACTGGGGGCTGACCTGGGGCTGCCACTCTAACAACCACTTTGATATTTCACTGGCTATGTTTACCCACGTTGGCGCGGCAGCGCCGGGTAAACCGACCGCCATCGACACGCACTGGATCTGGCAGGAGGGCGATTGCCGCCTGACGAAAAATCCTCTTGAGATTAGAAACGGAAAAATTGCTGTTCCGGATGCGCCTGGACTGGGTGTTGAACTGGACTGGGATCAGGTGCAGAAGGCGCATGACGCTTACAAAAAACTGCCAGGCGGCGCGCGAAATGACGCCGGTCCGATGCAGTACCTGATCCCCGGCTGGACTTTTGACCGTAAACGTCCCGTTTTCGGCCGTCACTGATTTGTATAAGGACTCAACAATGAACGCACAATTTACTACTCCTGTTGTTACGGCAATGCAGGTTATTCCGGTTGCGGGCCACGACAGTATGCTAATGAACCTGAGCGGTGCGCATGCCCCGTTCTTCACGCGTAATATTGTGATTATCAAAGATAATTCAGGCCATACTGGCGTAGGTGAAATCCCCGGTGGCGAAAAAATCCGTAAGACGCTGGAAGACGCGATCCCGCTGGTGGTGGGTAAAACGCTTGGCGAGTACAAAAACGTGCTGAATGCGGTGCGCAATACCTTTGCCGATCGTGACTCAGGCGGCCGCGGCCTGCAAACGTTCGACCTGCGTACTACCATCCACGTGGTCACCGGGATTGAAGCTGCGCTGCTGGATCTGCTGGGACAGCATCTGGGCGTTAACGTGGCGTCTCTGCTGGGCGACGGTCAACAGCGTAGCGAAGTAGAAATGCTCGGCTATCTGTTTTTCGTCGGTAACCGCAAAGCCACACCGCTGCCGTATCAGAGCCAACCAGATGAGCAATGCGACTGGTATCGTCTGCGTCATGAAGAAGCGATGACGCCCGACGCGGTCGTCCGTCTGGCAGAAGCAGCGTATGAAAAATATGGTTTCAACGACTTCAAACTGAAAGGCGGTGTGCTGGCAGGGGAAGAAGAGGCGGAGTCGATTGTGGCGCTGGCAAAACGCTTCCCACAGGCGCGCGTCACGTTGGATCCTAATGGTGCCTGGTCACTGAATGAAGCGATCCAAATCGGTAAATACCTGAAAGGTTCGCTGGCCTACGCGGAAGATCCGTGTGGCGCCGAGCAGGGCTTCTCGGGCCGTGAGGTGATGGCGGAGTTCCGTCGCGCCACCGGTCTGCCGACCGCGACCAACATGATCGCCACCGACTGGCGTCAGATGGGCCATACGCTGTCACTACAGTCGGTGGATATCCCGCTGGCGGACCCGCACTTCTGGACGATGCAGGGCTCTGTGCGCGTCGCGCAGATGTGCCATGAGTTCGGTCTGACCTGGGGTTCACACTCTAACAACCACTTTGACGTTTCGCTGGCGATGTTCACCCATGTGGCCGCGGCGGCACCGGGCAAGATCACGGCGATCGACACCCACTGGATCTGGCAGGAAGGCAACCAGCGCCTGACCAAAGAGCCGTTTGAAATTAAAGGTGGCATGGTGCAGGTACCGGCGAAACCGGGTCTGGGCGTTGAACTGGATATGGACCAGGTGATGAAAGCCCACGAGTTGTATCAGAAGCATGGGCTGGGGGCGCGTGATGACGCGATGGGGATGCAGTATCTGATCCCGAACTGGACGTTCGATAACAAACGTCCATGCATGGTTCGTTAAGATGTCGACCGGTCCCTAAAGGACCGGTTATTTTTTATTGGTAAACCGGGTGTATGCTTAGCGGAGTCAACATGCGTAAGGACGGCTTATGAAAATAGTGATCGCACCGGACTCGTATAAGGAAAGTTTGAGTGCTCTCGAGGTGGCGAATGCCATTGAGCAAGGTTTTCGTGAAATCTGGCCCGATGCGGATTACGTAAAACTTCCGGTTGCTGATGGCGGTGAAGGAACGGTTGAAGCCATGGTGGCGGCGACGGCGGGACGCATTGTTGATGTAGACGTCACGGGTCCTCTGGGGGAACCCGTCACCGCGTTTTTCGGCTTATCCGGCGACGAGCGTACGGCCTTCATTGAGATGGCGGCAGCCAGCGGCCTGGAGCAGGTGCCTGCCGCGTTGCGCGATCCATTAAAGACAACCTCCTGGGGAACCGGGGAGTTGATTCGTCATGCGCTGGATGCTGGCGTAGATCATATTATTATCGGGCTCGGCGGCAGTGCGACAAACGACGGCGGTGCGGGCATGGTGCAGGCGTTGGGGGCAAAATTGCTCGATGCCCGGCAGAATGAAATTGGTAAGGGCGGAGCGGCGCTCGATGCGCTTGCACGGATCGATATCAGCCAGTTGGATCCGCGTCTTGCCGTATGTTGTATCGAAGTGGCGTGTGATGTGACTAACCCGTTGACCGGTAAAGAGGGGGCGTCAGCGGTGTTTGGCCCGCAGAAAGGGGCGACGGCAGAGACGATCGACCGTCTGGATACGGCGTTGGTGCATTATGCGCAGGTTATCGCCCGCGATCTGGAGGTGGATGTCCTTGAACTGGCTGGCGGCGGTGCGGCAGGCGGTATGGGCGCGGCGCTGTACGCGTTTTGCGGTGCGCAACTGCGACGCGGAATTGAGATTGTCACCGATGCGCTACAGCTGGATGCGTGCGTTGCCGATGCCGATCTGGTGGTGACCGGCGAAGGGCGCATGGATAGCCAGACGATCCACGGTAAAGTCCCGGTAGGGGTGGCGAAGGTGGCAAAGCGCTACCACAAACCGGTGATCGGTATTGCCGGTAGCCTGACGGCCGATGTTGGCATCGTCCATGAACATGGACTGGATGCCGTCTTTAGCGTGATTTATACCATCTGTACGCTGGACGATGCGTTGAAGAACGCCGCAGAGAACGTGCGCATGACCGCGCGCAACGTCGCGGCGACGCTCAAAATGGGGCAGACGCTACGCTGAGCGATCGGCAGGCCGGATGGCGCGATGCCAGTCCGGCCTATAACAGCCATTTTCGTGCTTCACGCGCCACGTTATCCATCTCGTCCAGCAGTTCCAGAAACTCGGGTTCCAGATCTTCTTCTGGCGTCCCTTCGCGTAACTGGCTTTCCAGCAACTGACACAAACTCTTCATGCGCGGTACGCCGCTATAACCGCAACTGCCATGCAGCTTATGAATCAGATCGACTAAACCCTCCGGATTTTCTCCGACCAGTTGTTCTTCAATTTTATTGCGCACTTCCGGCAGGAAATCGATCAACATTTGCAGCATATCGCGTGCCAGATCGGGTTTTCCGGCGGCCTGACGTAGCGCCAGTTGCCAGTCCAGCGTGGCATTCGGGTTGAAAACCGGTTCGATCGGTTCCGCGCTAAGCTGGCGCGTCGGGGCGCTTGCGCCGGGTTTGTAGCGTTGCAGCAGGTTAAACAGCTTTTCTTCTTCGATCGGTTTTGCCAGATAGTCATTCATTCCGGCACTCAGCAATTTCTCTTTCTGGCCAGCCATCGCGTGCGCGGTAACGGCGATCACCGGGGTTTGCTGTTGATGCGGAAGCTGGTGGATCAGTTCACAGGTCCGGATGCCATCCATATCTGGCATCTGAATATCCATCAGAATCAGATCAAACTGCATCTGCTTCGCGCGATCGACCGCCTGTTGGCCGCTATCGCACAGTTCAACGTGTTGAACCAGATCGTCCAGCAGTGCGCCGATCAGCTTCAGGTTGGCTGGATTATCATCGACCGCCATGACGGTCATGGCGATTTTGCTTTCGTCTGATACCAGCGCGTTTTCGTGGGGGTTCTGACGACACAAATCCACCAGTGCTGGCAGTAGACGTGTGGACGTCAGGGGCTTCAGGAGGCAACTGGCCACGCCGTCTTGTTTGAGTTTTTCGGCATTCACCTGAGCGTGGCAGGGTAGTGCCAGCATCAGAAATTCAGCCATTTTGGTCGCCTGAATCAGCCGTTCGTGCTGCATTGTCAGCGGCTCTTTGAAGGTGACGGCAACGCCAAGCAGCATAAAATCGTAGTGCTCAACGGCCAGTGCGGAAAACGTTGGGCTGTAGACCACCTCGAGCGGCGTTTCGCTGAGAATATCCAGCGTACACTGTGCGGCAGCGGCATTTGGCTCGATGTAGGCAATACGTTTACCCACCAGGCACGTGGTGGCCGGGCCATCCTTAATCACGTTTGGATTCAGATCGAGATTGATATGGAACCAGAAGGTTGAGCCGCGATTCGGCTGGCTGTGGAAGGAGATATCGCCGCCCATCTCGTTAACCAGTTTCTGCGTGATCACCAGCCCCAGTCCGGTGCCGCCGTGGCGACGGGAAATACTGGCATCGGCCTGACGGAAGGCCTGGAACAGGCGCGACTGGTCGCGTTCGGGGATGCCGATGCCGGTATCGCGGATCTGCACTTCGATCTGCACTTTGGTGTTACTCAGCGAGCGCTTTTCCACCAGAATATCGATGTTGCCGCTCTCGGTGAATTTAATCGCATTGCCGACCAGATTGGTAATGACCTGCTGTAAACGCAGCGGGTCGCCAATCACGTTATCCGGTACGTCATTCTTAATATTGAGCGTCAGCTCCAGCCCTTTGTCGTGCGACGAATGCGCCAGCAGCGTCACCACTTCATCGAGCGTATTGCGAAGTGCAAAAGGTATGCTTTCGAGAATGAGTTTACCCGCTTCCAGCTTAGAGAAATCAAGAACGTCGTTGATGATTGCCAGCAGGTTATTTGCCGAACGCTCGATGGTATTCAGGTGGTCGCGCTGGGTGGTATTCAGCTCGGTTTTCAGCGTCAGGCGCGTAAAGCCGATCACGCCGTTCAGCGGCGTGCGCAGCTCATGGGACATGTTGGCCAAAAACTCAGACTTGATGCGCGCGGCTTCCTGCGCACGTTTTTTCGCCAGGTCCAGCTCGACGTTCTGGATCTCCATCTGCTCGAGTGTTTCACGCAAATCGGAGGTCGCCTGATCGATATTGTGCTGCATCTCTTCGTGATAGGCAGCGAGCGACATGGCCATCGAGTTAATGCCGTTTTTCAACACATCCAGCTCGCCGAGCATAAAACCCTCAACGCGGCTATCGAGTTGCCCCCGGCGGATGCGGTCAACCGTATTGACCATGTTGCGAATCGGCCCTGTCACATCGCGCATCAGACGCCAGCCAAAGATCAGCGCAATGCCGATACAAAACAGCATCATGACGGAAGAAATGAAGATTTCTTTATACTGTTGTAAGCGGACCGACTTGAGATCGAGCTCAAGCGCCACATATCCCAACATATTACTCGCGTTTTTCGCGTCAGTAGCCGGGGATTCGTCAAGCGAATAGCTTTCGGAAATGATCGGCGTGCGCAGGATTAAAATATCGCCATGACGCTCAACGCTCAGTCGGCGTGGAAACGGTGAGCCCGGAGGCAGCTGCATTTCCGACGGATTGAGATTGAAATTCGAGGTGACGAAGAGGTGATTATTCTCGTCGTAGACCGAAATCGCCCGCACAATCTCTGAGTGGCGGCGATGCAAAACGCTGATGAGCTGGCCGATGGATTCGCGATTTTGCAGGTTCATGCCATATTCGGTGGAAACGGCGAGAGGCTCGATGATACTGGCACCGGCATCTTCCAGTTGACGCTGCAAGTCGTGATAGCGATGCACAACAAAAAAGATACTGAGCAGTAAACCGATAAGCACGGTCGGGGCCAGGATCAGAATCATCATGCGAGCGCGCAGGCTGTAGTTGGTCATGGAGTTCCGTTATGGGACAATTAGGGTCACACTGTTAAATTGAGAATATTCTCGTCGATGGCGCAATTCTACTCTGCAAAACGGCGCGTGACGACGCGCCAGATCATAACCGTTACCGCCAATGACCTCGATTCTTTTGGTCAGGGCGTTGCGCGACATAACGGAAAGACGTTGTTTATCCCCGGATTACTGCCTCAGGAAAGTGCGGACGTGGCGATCACCGAAGATAAAAAACAGTACGCGAAAGCGCAGGTGAAGCGCCGTTTGAATGATAGCCCGGATCGCGTCACGCCGCGCTGTCCGCACTTTGGCATTTGCGGCGGCTGTCAGCAACAGCACGTCAGTATCGAACTGCAGCAGCGCAGTAAAAGCGCCGCGCTGTCACGCCTGATGAACAACGATGTCACTGAGGTGATCGCTGATGCGCCGTGGGGCTATCGTCGACGCGCGCGGTTAAGTCTCAACTACCAGCCGAAGACCCAGCAGTTCCAGATGGGGTTTCGCAAGTCGGCGTCCAGCGACATCGTTGATGTCAGACAGTGCCCCATTCTGGCGCCCCAACTTGAAGCATTGCTGCCCGATCTCAGGGCATGCCTCGGCAGCCTGCAGGGAATTCGCCATCTGGGACACGTTGAACTGGTGCAGACAGACAGCGGTACGCTGATGATTCTGCGCCATACCGCGCCGTTAAGTCGCGCGGATAACGAAAAACTGGAACGCTTTTCGCATTCAAAGGGACTGTCTCTGTATCTGGCACCGCAAAGCGAGATACTGGAAACGGTTTCTGGTCAGACGCCCTGGTATGAATCAAACGGGCTACGCTTAAACTTTAGTCCGCGTGATTTTATTCAGGTCAATGCAGGGGTGAACCAGAAAATGGTGACCAGCGCGCTGGAATGGCTGGACGTACAGCCTGGCGATCGCGTGCTGGATCTTTTCTGCGGGATGGGCAATTTTACACTCCCGTTGGCAACCCGGGCGGCAAGCGTCGTCGGAGTGGAAGGCGTGCCTGCGCTGGTGGAAAAAGGGCGCGAAAACGCGCAACAAAATGGGTTACACAATGTGACATTCTTTCATGAAAATCTTGAAGAGGATGTCACCCGACAGCCGTGGGCCATAAACGGTTTTGATAAAATCTTGCTCGACCCTGCGCGCGCAGGGGCTGCGGGCGTGATGCAACATATTATAAAATTGCAGCCTGGCCGCATTGTTTATGTATCCTGTAATCCTGCCACGCTGGCGCGTGATAGTGAGGCATTATTACGCGCAGGATACCAGATACAGCGGCTGGCGATGCTCGACATGTTCCCCCACACGGGACACCTGGAATCAATGGTATTGTTTGAGCATTCATAATGAATCACGACTTGTCGACTTCGACAGGTCACGTCCCTTAAGGAGAGGACAATGGTTGCGGTAAGAAGTGCACATCTAAACAAAGCTGGGGAATTTGACCCGAAAAAGTGGATCGAAAGTCTTGGGATCACCAGCCAGCAGTCATGTGAACGCTTAGCCGAAACCTGGGCGTATTGCCTGCAACAGACACAGGGGCATCCAGATGCGGAACTGCTGCTGTGGCGTGGCGTGGAGATGGTGGAAATCCTCTCGACGCTGAGTATGGATATCGACACGCTGCGGGCTGCGCTGCTGTTCCCTCTGGCAGATGCCAATGTCGTTAGCGAAGATACCCTGCAGGAAAGCGTAGGTAAGCCTATCGTCAATCTGATTCATGGCGTGCGTGACATGGCGGCCATTCGCCAACTGAAAGCGACCCATACCGATTCCGTCTCCTCCGAGCAGGTCGACAACGTGCGGCGCATGCTGCTGGCGATGGTCGACGATTTTCGCTGCGTGGTCATTAAACTTGCCGAACGAATCGCCCATCTGCGCGAGGTGAAAGACGCGCCGGAAGATGAGCGCGTGCTGGCGGCGAAAGAGTGCACCAATATCTACGCGCCGCTGGCGAACCGATTAGGCATCGGGCAGTTGAAGTGGGAGCTGGAAGATTATTGCTTCCGCTATCTGCATCCTGCCGAGTACAAACGCATTGCCAAACTGCTGCACGAACGCCGTATCGATCGTGAGCATTACATTGAAGAGTTTGTGGGGCATCTGCGCTCAGAGATGAAAACGGAAGGCGTAAAGGCGGAAGTGTACGGGCGCCCGAAACACATCTACAGCATCTGGCGAAAAATGCAGAAAAAGCATCTGGCATTTGATGAGCTGTTTGACGTCCGCGCCGTGCGTATCGTCGCCGAGCGATTGCAGGATTGCTACGCCGCGCTGGGGATTGTGCACACGCACTATCGCCATCTGCCGGATGAGTTTGACGACTACGTCGCCAACCCGAAACCGAATGGCTATCAGTCAATTCACACCGTGGTGTTGGGGCCGGGCGGCAAAACGGTTGAGATCCAGATTCGCACCAAGCAGATGCACGAGGACGCCGAGCTGGGCGTCGCCGCGCACTGGAAGTATAAAGAAGGCGCAGCCGCAGGCGGGGCGCGTTCCGGCCATGAGGACCGCATTGCCTGGCTGCGTAAGCTGATCGCCTGGCAGGAAGAGATGGCGGATTCTGGCGAAATGCTCGACGAAGTGCGCAGTCAGGTGTTTGACGATCGGGTCTACGTCTTTACGCCGAAAGGCGATGTCGTGGATCTGCCCGCTGGCTCTACGCCGCTTGACTTTGCGTATCACATTCACAGTGATGTGGGACACCGTTGTATTGGGGCGAAAATCGGTGGGCGCATCGTGCCGTTTACCTATCAGTTGCAGATGGGCGATCAGATCGAAATCATCACCCAGAAACAGCCGAACCCGAGTCGTGACTGGCTGAATCCGAACCTGGGCTATGTGACGACCAGCCGTGGGCGCTCGAAAATCCACGCCTGGTTCCGCAAACAGGATCGGGACAAAAACATCCTTGCCGGACGGCAGATTCTGGACGACGAGTTGTCGCATTTAGGGATCAGCCTGAAAGAGGCAGAAAAGCATCTGCTGCCGCGCTACAACTTCAACGAGCTGGAGGAGCTGCTGGCGGCGATTGGCGGGGGCGATATCCGTCTGAATCAGATGGTGAACTTCCTGCAATCGCAGTTCAACAAACCGAGCGCCGCCGAAGAAGATGCCGCAGCGCTGAAACAGCTTCAGCAGAAAACGCATGCTCCGCAGAACCGACGCAAAGACGATGGTCGTGTTGTTGTGGAAGGCGTAGGTAATCTGATGCATCACATTGCCCGCTGCTGCCAGCCAATTCCGGGCGATGAGATTGTTGGATTCATTACCCAGGGCCGCGGGATTTCCGTCCATCGTGCGGACTGTGAGCAACTGGTCGAACTGCGTGCGCATGCGCCGGAACGCCTTGTGGAGGCCGTCTGGGGCGAAAGTTATTCGGCGGGATACTCGCTGGTGGTGCGCGTACAGGCCAACGATCGCAGCGGCTTACTGCGTGATATCACGACGATTCTGGCAAACGAGAAGGTCAATGTGCTCGGCGTTGCCAGTCGTAGCGATACCAAACAGCAGCTTGCTACTATCGATATGACGATTGAAATCTACAACCTGCAAGTGCTGGGACGCGTGCTCAGCAAGCTGAATCAGGTACCCGATGTGATTGACGCGCGTCGTTTGCACGGCAATTAATGATTTGTAGGCCGGATAAGGCGTTAGCCGCCATCCGGCAATATCGCAATGCCCGGTGGTGCTTCGCTCATCGGGCCTGTGTTTTCAGGATGTTCCAATGACTCAAATTGACCGCCTGCTTGGCATTATGCAACGCCTGCGCGACCCGGAAGCCGGCTGTCCGTGGGATAACGAACAGACTTTCGCCACGCTCGCCCCTTACACTCTCGAAGAAACCTACGAAGTGCTCGACGCGATTTCCCGTGAGGATTTTGACGACCTGCGCGGCGAACTGGGCGATCTGCTGTTTCAGGTGGTGTTTTACGCGCAGATAGCCCAGGAAGAAGGGCGCTTTGATTTCAATGATATTTGTGCCGCTATCAGTGACAAACTTGAGCGCCGCCATCCGCATGTTTTTGCCGATGCTTCCGCTCGCAACAGCAGTGAAGTGCTGGCCCGCTGGGAACAAATCAAAACAGGCGAACGGGCGGAAAAAGCGCAGCATTCTGCCCTCGATGATATTCCGCGTAGTTTACCCGCGCTGATGCGGGCGCAGAAAATCCAGAAGCGCTGTTCGAATGTCGGTTTTGACTGGACGACGCTGGGGCCGGTGGTCGATAAGGTGTACGAAGAGATCGACGAAGTCATGCACGAGGCCCGGCAGGTCGTTGTCGACCAGGCTAAACTGGAAGAGGAAATGGGCGATTTGCTGTTTGCTACCGTCAATATGGCCCGTCATTTAGGCACCAAAGCGGAGACCGCTCTGCAAAAAGCCAACGAAAAGTTCGAGCGGCGTTTTCGTGGGGTCGAACGGATTGTGGCGGCGCGGGGCCTGGAAATGACCGGTGTTGACCTGGAAACGATGGAAGAAGTCTGGCAGCAGGTAAAACGGCAGGAAATTGATCTCTAAGGAAATTGAGCGGTCAAGGGCGTTTTGTGTGATTTTTTAAATAACAAGCGCTTGATTTGCGTCAAAAACATTTACCCCAAAGGGGCTATTTTCTCACTCCCGATGTTAAATGTGAGCTGACGAAGAGGAGGAATAATGAAAGTTTGTGGCGTACGTCATGTTCGGGTATACTACTTTCCCGTCCTGGTTATTCCATCGTTTCACCCTAACTTCTCAGGTTCAGCATGACAACGAACTATATTTTTGTGACCGGCGGGGTCGTATCCTCTCTGGGTAAAGGCATTGCCGCAGCCTCCCTCGCAGCCATTCTTGAAGCCCGTGGCCTCAACGTGACCATCATGAAACTGGATCCGTATATCAACGTCGATCCGGGCACCATGAGCCCAATCCAACACGGGGAAGTGTTCGTTACTGAAGACGGCGCTGAAACCGACCTGGACCTGGGTCACTATGAGCGTTTCATTCGCACCAAAATGAGCCGCCGCAACAACTTCACCACGGGTCGTATCTACTCTGACGTTCTGCGCAAAGAGCGCCGTGGCGACTATCTGGGCGCGACCGTACAGGTTATCCCGCACATCACCAATGCCATCAAAGAACGCGTGCTGGAAGGCGGCGAAGGCCATGACGTTGTCCTGGTCGAAATCGGCGGTACTGTCGGTGATATCGAATCTCTGCCGTTCCTTGAAGCGATTCGCCAGATGGCCGTTGAAATTGGCCGTGAACACACCCTGTTTATGCATCTGACGCTGGTCCCGTACATGGCGGCGGCAGGTGAAGTGAAAACAAAACCGACGCAGCACTCTGTAAAAGAGCTGCTCTCTATCGGTATTCAGCCTGATATCCTGATTTGCCGCTCTGACCGCGCTGTCCCGGCTAACGAACGTGCGAAAATTGCATTGTTCTGTAACGTTCCGGAAAAAGCGGTGATTTCTCTGAAAGATGTCGATTCCATCTATAAAATTCCAGGCATGTTGAAATCGCAGGGCCTGGACGATTATATTTGTAAACGATTCAGCATAGAGTGTCCGGAAGCTAACCTGGCCGAATGGGAACAGGTTATTTACGAAGAAGCGAACCCGGCAGGCGAAGTCACGATTGGGATGGTCGGCAAGTACATTGAACTGCCGGATGCCTATAAATCCGTGATTGAAGCGCTGAAACATGGCGGTCTGAAAAATCGCGTGACCGTCAATATCAAGCTGATTGATTCGCAGGATGTTGAAACGCGCGGTGTCGAAATCCTGAAAGATTTGGACGCTATCCTGATCCCTGGCGGCTTCGGCTACCGTGGTGTAGAAGGGAAGATCGCGACTGCACGCTATGCGCGTGAGAACAATATTCCTTATCTGGGCATTTGCCTGGGTATGCAGGTTGCGTTGATTGAGTTTGCGCGTAATGTCGCCGGTATGGACAACGCCAACTCGACGGAATTTGTGCCAGACTGTAAGTACCCGGTTGTGGCGTTGATTACCGAATGGCGTGACGAAGACGGTAACGTTGAAGTTCGTACCGAGAAGAGCGATCTGGGTGGCACCATGCGTCTTGGCGCGCAGCAGTGTCAGCTTGGCGACGATAGTCTGGTCCGTCAGTTGTACGGCACGCCGACTATTGTTGAGCGTCATCGCCATCGTTACGAAGTCAACAATATGCTGTTGAAACAGATTGAAGCTGCGGGTCTGCGTGTTGCAGGCCGTTCCGGTGATGATCAGTTGGTCGAGATCATTGAGGTACCGAATCATCCGTGGTTCGTGGCCTGTCAGTTCCATCCGGAATTTACTTCCACGCCACGTGATGGACATCCGCTGTTTGCTGGCTTTGTGAAAGCCGCCAGCGAGCATCAGAAGCGTCAGGCGAAGTAAGAAGTAAAAAAAGTTAGAACGGCAACGCGTACCAAAGGTACGCGTTGTTTGTCTGGAGTTTTAGTTTAACTTGTACTGAGGAAAACCTAATGTCCAAAATCGTTAAAGTCATCGGTCGTGAAATCATCGACTCCCGTGGTAACCCGACTGTTGAAGCCGAAGTACACCTGGAAGGTGGTTTCGTCGGTATGGCAGCAGCTCCGTCAGGTGCTTCTACGGGCTCCCGCGAAGCGCTGGAACTGCGCGATGGCGACAAATCCCGCTTCATGGGTAAAGGCGTACTGAAAGCTGTTGGCGCGGTTAACGGCCCGATCGCTCAGGCTATCCTTGGCAAAGATGCCAAAGATCAGGCTGGCATCGACAAGATCATGATCGATCTGGACGGTACTGAAAACAAATCCAACTTCGGTGCGAACGCCATCCTGGCTGTGTCTCTGGCTAACGCCAAAGCGGCTGCTGCTGCTAAAGGCATGCCGCTGTATGAGCACATCGCTGAGCTGAACGGTACTCCGGGCAAATACTCCATGCCGGTTCCGATGATGAACATCATCAACGGTGGTGAGCACGCTGACAACAACGTCGACATCCAGGAATTCATGATTCAGCCGGTTGGCGCGAAAACCCTGAAAGAAGCCGTACGTATGGGTTCTGAAGTGTTCCACAACCTGGCTAAAGTGCTGAAAGCGAAAGGCATGAACACCGCTGTGGGTGACGAAGGTGGCTATGCGCCGAACCTGGGCTCCAACGCTGAAGCGCTGGCTGTCATTGCTGAAGCGGTTAAAGCTGCTGGCTACGAGCTGGGCAAAGACATCACTCTGGCGATGGACTGCGCAGCATCTGAATTCTACAAAGACGGTAAATACGTTCTGGCTGGCGAAGGCAACAAAGCGTTCACCTCTGAAGAATTCACTCACTTCCTGGAAGACCTGACCAAACAGTACCCGATCGTTTCTATCGAAGACGGTCTGGACGAGTCTGACTGGGACGGTTTTGCATACCAGACCAAAGTACTGGGCGACAAAATCCAGCTGGTTGGTGACGATCTGTTCGTAACCAACACCAAGATCCTGAAAGAAGGTATCGAAAAAGGCATCGTTAACTCCATCCTGATCAAATTCAACCAGATCGGTTCTCTGACCGAAACGCTGGCTGCAATCAAGATGGCGAAAGACGCTGGCTACACGGCTGTGATCTCTCACCGTTCCGGTGAAACTGAAGACGCGACCATCGCTGACCTGGCTGTGGGTACCGCTGCAGGCCAGATCAAAACCGGTTCTATGAGCCGTTCTGACCGTGTTGCAAAATACAACCAGCTGATTCGTATCGAAGAAGCGCTGGGTGAAAAAGCACCGTACAACGGCCGTAAAGAGATCAAAGGTCAGTAATTTATTACTGTCGCTTTACACTCTAAGAAACCCGCTTCGGCGGGTTTTTTTATGTCTTTAAAGCAGTAGCGGTAGGGTCGCGCTGGCCGTTTGCTGGCTTACATCGCTGTACTTTTCATCCAGCGCAATCAGCGATGTCGTGAGCAGTTCTATCAACAGCATCACTCCCACCTTGGCGTTTAGCGCGCCGGCACTCAAGGGACCTTCTGGTTTGGCCGCGACCAGTTGAATATCACTCAGCGACGCTAATGGACTGCGGGGCGTATTACTCAGCGCCAGTACGCGCACACCTTGCTTACGCGCTAGTTTTACAACATGCAGCAGATCGCGCGTGGATCCTGAACTGGAAATCGCCACCACGAGCGTGTTTTTACTCAGCGTTGTGGCGTTCATGGCAGCACGATGCATGTCGCTGAACAATTGTGCGGGTTTCCCCAGACGCAGGAGTTTGTAATGTAAATACTCCCCCAGAATGGCACTGGCCGCTACGCCATAAATCTGCACTGATTGAGCCTGATGCAGTGCAAGCGCGGCTGCTTCCAGTAAGGTCCTGTCGAGTAATTTTGCTGTGTCCTGCAGCGCTTGCACGGATTCATTGACCACATTGTCAATCTCATCACCGCTGTACTCTACAGACTGTCCTTGTCGGAGATCGAGAGCCAGTGCCATTTTGAATTCGTTATAGCCCTTACACCCCAGCGTTCGGCACAGACGTGTGACGCTAGCCTCGCTGGTGCCGCTTTCACGCGCCAGTTCGGTAATCGTCAGGTAGACAACTTTTGCCGGATCGTTAAGTACAAACTCTCCTAGCTTCTGTTGTGTTCGGCTATATCCATCAACGCTCTGGCGCAATCTCAGCAGCAGGTTTTCATTTTCTGACATGCAAAATCCTTAATGCGTTTATCTGTTGGTAGTGTGGCGGAAAGCAGGGGAGAGATGCCAGACATTTTAAAAAAGTATGATCGGCTTCCTGGATTTTGATGATAATTTTCATTTATAAAAATAAATATGGTAAAAATTTTCATCAACAATCGAGGAGATGAAAAAATGATGCAAATGTTTAGCGGCGCCTCATCGGGGGGATGGTTTGAAAAAGCGCAGCGGTTCGGCAAATCCTTCATGCTGCCGATTGCGGTATTGCCCGCAGCAGGACTGTTGTTAGGGATTGGCGGCGCGTTGTCAAATCCAAACACATTGACGGCTTATCCGTTTTTAGATGTCGACTGGTTGCAGGCAATCTTCACGATCATGACCAGCGCAGGTTCTATTGTGTTTGCCAACCTGTCAGTACTCTTTGCGGTCGGTGTCGCCGTGGGGCTGGCGAAAACGGATAAAGGCACTGCCGGGCTTGCGGCATTGCTGGCATTTCTGGTGATGAACGCCACCATCAACGCCTTATTAACGCTCAATGGAACGCTGGCGCACGAGAACCCCGGTGCAGTTGGCCAGGGGATGACGCTGGGTATTCAGACGCTGGAAACGGGCGTGTTTGGTGGGGTGGTGATGGGTCTTGTCACCTGCGCGTTGCATAGCCGTTTCAATAAAGTCTCACTACCTCAGTTTCTCGGTTTTTTTAGCGGTTCGCGTTTTGTACCGATTATTAGCTCCCTTGCCGCGATTGTCGTGGGGGCGGTTATGACGGTGGTATGGCCGCATTTCCAGAAACTCATTTTTGGACTGGGCGGTCTGGTGGATGCGACGGGCTATCTGGGGACGCTGTTGTACGGCTTCATCCTGCGTATGCTTGGCCCACTGGGTTTACACCATATCTTTTATTTGCCGTTCTGGACGACGGCGCTGGGCGGTAGCGAAATCGTCAACGGCCAGTTGGTTGAAGGTACGCAGCGGATTTTCTTTGCTCAACTTGCCGATCCGAATACGCAACAGTTCTATGCGGGTACCGCACGCTTTATGTCCGGGCGCTTTATCACCATGATGTTTGGCCTGCTTGGCGCATGTCTGGCGATGTACCACACCGCAAAGCCGGAGAATAGGAAGGTTGTCGCCGGACTGCTTTTGTCGGCAGCCCTGACCTCTTTCCTGACGGGAATCACTGAGCCCATTGAGTTCTCCTTCCTGTTTGTCGCGCCCGTGTTATACGTCATTCACGCCTTCTTCGATGGTCTGGCGTTTATGATCGCCCATATTTTACATATCACTATCGGGCAAACCTTTTCGGGTGGGCTTATCGATTTCCTCCTCTTCGGTGTATTACAGGGAGAAGCTAAAACCAACTGGATGTATGTTCCCATGGTGGGAATACCGTGGTTCTTCCTTTACTACTTCACCTTCCGCTATTTGATCACCCGCTTTGGCTGGCTGACGCCGGGTCGTGAGAACGCAACCCCGATTGAATCCGACCTGCCTCAAAGTGAACGCGCAGCGGCAGTTATCGCTGGGCTGGGAGGCAAAGAGAATCTGGAAGAGGTGGACTGTTGCGCCACGCGCCTGCGCGTGACGGTGAAAGAGAGCAGCAAGGTAGATGAAGCGGCGCTGAAAGCGACCGGAGCGCGTGGCGTGATTATTCGCGGCAACGGCGTTCAGGTGATTTATGGCCCGCATGTCACCATCATTAAAAACGAAGTTGAAGAGATGTTATCGTAATGAAAACTGTACTGGATTCCCTGAAAGGTAAATTAATCGTCTCCTGTCAGGCGCTGGAAAATGAGCCTCTACACAGTCCGTTTATTATGTCACGTATGGCGCTGGCGGCAGCACAAGGCGGTGCGGCAGGTATCCGTGCGAACAGCGTGGTGGACATTCGTGCGATCAAAGAGATGGTCTCCCTGCCGGTGATCGGGATTATCAAACGCGATTACCCTGGCAGTGAGGTGTTTATCACGGCCACTCTCCGGGAAGTGGATGAGCTGATGGCCGTTGAGCCGGAAATTATTGCCCTGGACGCCACTGCGCGCCCGCGCCCCGGTGGGCAGACGCTGGAAGAACTGGTCACGCAGATCCGCGCTCGCTACCCGTCCGTACTACTGATGGCGGATATAGCAACCGTAGACGAGGCGGTGACAGCCGAGCGTCTGGGTTTTGACTGTGTGGGCACCACGCTCTACGGCTATACCGCAGAAACCGCCGGTCATGTGCTGGTGGAAAATGACTGTGGATTCTTACGTGAAGTGTTGGCAGCGGTCAGCGTTCCGGTCGTGGCGGAAGGGAACGTTGATACCCCGGAACGCGCCGCACGTTGCCTTGCATTAGGCGCTCACACCGTAGTGGTTGGCGGGGCAATCACGCGTCCGCAGCAGATCACGGCACGCTTTATCGCGGCGATCGCCCCGTAAAGCATCGATGGGGCATGATACTTTGGTGGGGATCTGCGATAATTATCGTTTATCCCCATATTGAGAGCGCTATGCAGTACCCGATTAACGAGATGTTCCAGACCCTGCAAGGTGAGGGTTACTTTACCGGCGTCCCCGCCATTTTTATTCGTTTACAGGGATGCCCGGTTGGCTGTGCCTGGTGCGATACCAAACACACCTGGGATAAGCTTGAGGATCGGGAAGTCTCCCTGTACAGCATCCTGGCGAAAACCAAAGAGAGTGATAAATGGGGCGCGGCAAGCAGTGAAGATCTGCTGGCGGTGATTGGCCGACAGGGATACACCGCGCGTCATGTGGTGATTACCGGCGGCGAACCGTGCATCCATGACCTGACGCCGCTCACTGATTTGCTGGAAAAGAATGGGTTTAGCTGCCAGATAGAGACCAGCGGTACACATGAAGTGCGCTGCACACCCAATACCTGGGTGACCGTTTCTCCGAAGGTGAACATGCGCGGGGGTTATGACGTTCTGTCTCAGGCGCTGGAACGCGCAAATGAGATCAAACATCCAGTTGGACGCGTACGTGATATTGAAGCGCTGGACGAACTGCTCGCCACGCTGAGCGACGACAAACCGCGGGTGATTGCGCTGCAACCCATCAGCCAGAAAGAAGACGCGACCCGCCTGTGCATTGATACCTGTATCGCGCGCAACTGGCGCCTGTCGATGCAGACGCATAAATATCTGAATATTGCCTGATAAAAAGCCCGGTGCGTTAGCTTACCGGGCTTTTCTGTTAGCTGGATAAGACGCTTTACGTCGCTATCCGGCAAGACGAAATACTTACTCGCCGCGATAGACGCAGCCCGCAGTACAGGTCTCTTTAACCATCACCGCGCTCAGCAGAGGGACTGCCGGTTTGACCTGATCCCAAATCCATTTCGCCAGTACTTCGCTGGTCGGGTTTTCGAGACCGGGAATATCGTTCAGGTAGTAATGATCAAGCCTGTCATAAGTCGGCTTAAATGCGGCTTTTAACTCGGCAAAATCCATGATCCAACCGGTATGCGGGCAGACTTCACCGGTAATTTCAAGACGCACCATAAATGAGTGCCCATGCAGACGGCCACATTTATGCCCTTCCGGTACGTGTGGCAGGCGGTGAGCGGCTTCGAAGGTGAAATCTTTAAACAGGGTGGTGGACATTATTTACTCTCAAGAATGCAAAAAACGCCGTAGGGTACCGTAAAGTACAATTTTTATCATTAGTTAAAAGGGCGCTGAGCCGCAGAATGCCACATATAGATGGGAAAGATTAAATAACTATTTATATATCATGTGGTTATTTAATCGTTTTTGTCGTTAATAACTATAGCTAAAACAGGTTAGTTCATTTGGTTATTTGTTATTTCCATCCCTTCTTTAATTGTTACTATCACCGCCGTTACCCTAATACTCGTCATACTTCGAGCTGCATGTGCGTTGGCTTCACTCTCTCACCCCAGTCACTTACTTTAGTAAGCTCCTGGGGATGAATGAGGGACATCCTTGTCCCTCACCGAAGGCAGCCTTTGGCTGTTCAAATTCGTTCCTGACGAATTTGTTGCTCATTTGTCGCCTTCCTGCAACTCGAATTATTTAGAGTATTTTCATCTCTTTTGTTTTAGGCGCTCTGGCGCGAAAACAGCTTTGCTTACTGGAACATAACGACGCATGACGACACAGGCCCCACCTTCCGCTTTGCTTCCGCTGAACCCGGAGCAGCTGGCACGCCTTCAGGCGGCCACCACCGATCTTACGCCCACGCAGCTTGCATGGGTTTCTGGCTACTTCTGGGGCACGCTGAATCAGCAACCCGGCGCAGCCGTTGCAGCACCCGCTCCCGTGGCGGAAATGCCGGGCATCACGCTGATCTCCGCATCCCAAACGGGCAATGCGCGCCGTGTGGCGGAAGCGCTGCGTGACGACCTGTTGGCAGCAAAACTCAGCGTCACGCTGGTTAACGCAGGCGACTACAAATTCAAACAAATCGCCAATGAAAAGCTGCTGGTTGTCGTCACTTCTACTCAGGGAGAAGGTGAACCGCCGGAAGAAGCCGTCGCGTTGCATAAGTTCCTGTTCTCTAAAAAAGCACCAAAGCTCGACAACACCGCATTTGCCATTTTTGGTCTGGGTGACACGTCATACGAATTTTTCTGCCAGTCGGGCAAAGATTTTGACAGCAAGCTGGCGGAACTCGGCGGTGAGCGTTTGTTGGATCGCGTTGACGCCGATGTGGAATACCAGGCCGCCGCAGCCGAATGGCGTGCCCGTGTGGTTGAGGTGTTGAAATCACGAGCGCCGGTTGCGACACCGGCTCAGGCGGTTGCCAGCGGAGCGGTAAATGAGATCCACTCCAGCCCGTATACCAAAGAAGCGCCGTTAAGCGCGGCGTTATCCGTGAATCAAAAAATCACCGGACGCGATTCAGAGAAAGATGTTCGCCATATTGAAATCGATCTCGGTGATTCGGGTCTGCGCTACCAGCCAGGCGACGCGCTTGGCGTCTGGTATCAAAACGATCCGGCGCTGGTGAAAGAAATCGTAGAACTGGTCTGGCTGAAAGGCGATGAGCCCGTTACGCTCAATGGCCAGTCTCTCCCGTTGTCCGAAGCGCTACAGTGGCATGTCGAACTGACTGTTAATACCGCCAATATCGTTGAAAACTATGCCACCTTAACGCGCAGTGAATCGTTGTTGCCGCTGGTCGGCGATAAGGCACAGTTGCAGCATTACGCAACCACGACGCCTGTTGTCGATATGCTGCGCTTCTCGCCAGCGCAACTGGATGCTCAAGCGTTGGTCGATCTGCTGCGTCCGTTAACGCCGCGCCTTTATTCCATTGCGTCGTCTCAGGCGGAAGTGGAGAGCGAAGTGCACATCACTGTGGGTGCGGTGCGTTATGAAGTGGAAGGCCGCGCGCGTGCCGGTGGCGCATCCAGCTTCCTCGCCGATCGCGTTGAAGAAGATGGCGAAGTGCGTGTGTTCATCGAACATAACGATAACTTCCGTCTGCCGGTGAACCCTGAAACCCCGGTGATCATGATTGGTCCGGGGACGGGCATCGCGCCGTTCCGCGCCTTTATGCAGCAGCGCGCTGCTGATGAAGCACCAGGCAAAAACTGGCTGTTTTTTGGCAATCCCCACTTTACCGAAGATTTCCTCTACCAGGTGGAATGGCAGCGTTACGTCAAAGAAGGCGTGCTGAGCCGCATTGATCTTGCCTGGTCTCGGGACCAAAAAGAAAAAGTCTACGTACAAGATAAACTGCGCGAACAGGGCGCAGAACTGTGGCGCTGGATTAATGACGGTGCGCACATTTATGTCTGCGGCGACGCCAATCGCATGGCGAAAGACGTTGAGCAGGCATTGCTGGAAGTGATTGCTGAATTCGGCGGTATGGACGCGGAATCAGCGGATGAATTTTTAAGTGAGCTGCGCGTTGAGCGCCGTTATCAGCGAGATGTCTACTAATGAGCGAAAAACATCCAGGGCCCCTGGTGGTCGAAGGTAAACTGGCAGACGCCGAGCGCATGAAGCTGGAAAGCAACTATCTGCGCGGCACCATTGCTGAAGATTTAAATGACGGTCTCACCGGCGGTTTCAAAGGTGACAACTTCCTGCTGATCCGTTTTCACGGGATGTACCAGCAGGATGACCGTGACATCCGCGCCGAGCGTGCAGAGCAGAAGCTGGAGCCGCGTCATGCGATGTTGCTTCGCTGCCGTCTGCCGGGTGGCGTTATCACCACCAAACAGTGGCAGGCGATTGATAAGTTTGCCCATGACAACACCATTTACGGCAGTATTCGTCTGACCAACCGCCAGACGTTTCAGTTTCACGGGATTCTGAAGAAGAACGTGAAGCCGGTACACCAGATGCTGCACTCCGTGGGCCTGGACGCGCTGGCGACTGCCAACGACATGAACCGTAACGTGCTGTGCACCTCGAACCCGTACGAGTCTGAGTTGCATGCCGAAGCCTACGAGTGGGCGAAAAAGATCTCCGAGCATCTGCTGCCGCGCACCCGCGCGTATGCTGAAATTTGGCTCGATCAGGAAAAAGTCGCGACGACGGATGAAGAGCCGATCCTCGGTCAGACCTATCTGCCGCGTAAGTTTAAAACCACGGTCGTGATCCCGCCGCAGAATGACATCGATCTGCACGCCAACGACATGAACTTTGTCGCCGTGGCGGAAAACGGCAAGCTGGTGGGTTTTAACCTGCTGGTGGGCGGCGGTCTTTCTATTGAGCACGGTAACAAGAAAACCTATGCCCGTACGGCGAGCGAATTTGGCTATCTGCCGCTGGAGCATACGCTGGCTGTGGCGGAGGCGGTGGTCACCACCCAGCGCGACTGGGGCAACCGTACCGATCGTAAGAATGCGAAAACCAAATACACGCTGGAACGCGTAGGGGTTGAGACGTTCAAAGCGGAAGTGGAACGTCGTGCGGGCATTAAATTTGAGCCGATTCGTCCGTATGAATTCACCGGTCGCGGCGATCGGATTGGCTGGGTGAAGGGCATCGATAATAAATGGCACCTGACGCTGTTTATCGAAAATGGCCGAATCCTCGATTATCCGGGACGTCCGCTGAAAACGGGCCTGCTGGAGATTTCGAAAATCCATAAAGGCGAGTTCCGTATAACTGCGAATCAGAATCTGATCATCGCTGGCGTACCGGAAAGCCAGAAAGCGAAGATTGAGAAGATCGCGCAAGAGAGCGGTCTGATGAACACCGTGACGCCGCAGCGTGAGAACTCCATGGCCTGCGTGTCGTTCCCGACCTGTCCGCTGGCGATGGCGGAGGCCGAACGTTTCCTGCCGACGTTTATCGACAAGATTGATGGCCTGATGGCGAAGCATCACATCAGTGACGAGCATATTGTGATGCGCGTGACAGGCTGCCCGAACGGCTGCGGTCGCGCGATGCTGGCAGAAGTGGGGCTGGTGGGGAAAGCGCCGGGTCGTTATAACCTGCATCTCGGCGGTAACCGAATGGGGACGCGTATCCCGCGGATGTTCAAAGAGAATATCACCGAGCCGGAAATTCTCGACTCGCTGGATGAACTGATTGGGCGCTGGGTGAAAGAGCGCGAAGCGGGTGAAGGCTTCGGTGACTTTACGGTGCGTGCGGGTATTATTCGCCCGGTGCTCGATCCCGCCCGGGATTTCTGGGAATAACCCATCCTTTGCCCGGTGGCGCTTCGCTTACCGGGCCTACGGGTTTTGTAGGCCGGGCAAACGCAGGGCCGCCCGGCAAAACAGGCAAACGAGGTTCTTATGTCCGTACTCGATCTAAACGCGCTGAATGCATTGCCGAAGGTAGAGCGCGTGATGGCGCTGGCTGAAATCAACAGCCAACTGGAAAAACGTGACGCTGAGGGACGTGTGGCGTGGGCGCTGGAGAATTTGCCTGGCGAATACGTCCTCTCATCAAGCTTTGGGATTCAGGCGGCGGTCAGCCTGCACCTGGTCAATCAGATCCGCCCGGATATCCCGGTGATCCTGACCGATACCGGCTATCTGTTCCCGGAAACTTACCAGTTTATTGATGAGTTAACGGACAAGCTCGGGCTGAACCTGAAGGTCTACCGTGCGAGTGAGAGCGCCGCCTGGCAGGAAGCGCGCTACGGTAAGCTGTGGGAGCAGGGTGTTGAAGGTATTGAGAAATACAATGAGATCAACAAAGTCGAACCGATGAACCGGGCGCTGCAGGAACTGAATGCGCAAACCTGGTTTGCCGGACTGCGGCGCGAACAGTCCGGCAGCCGTGCGCATTTGCCCGTGCTGGCTATCCAGCGTGGGGTCTTTAAAGTGCTGCCGATTATCGACTGGGATAACCGTACGGTTTATCAATACCTGCAAAAGCACGGGCTGAAATACCATCCACTGTGGGATCAGGGCTATCTTTCTGTAGGGGATACGCACACCACGCGTAAATGGGAACCCGGCATGGCAGAAGAAGAGACCCGCTTCTTTGGCCTGAAGCGCGAGTGCGGACTGCATGAAGGTTGAAACAAATCCCCCTTCGGCAGTCTGACAGTAAGGCCGGATAATGGCATTGCCTTATCCGGCCTTATGCTTAGCTCGCTTTCGCTAATTCTTTTACGAGCGGCAGCATAATACGCATTACGTCGCGATTACGATGTTCAATGCGTCCGGGCAGGGCTTTATCGATATGCTGTTGGTTATCCAGACGTACGTCGTGCCAGCTATTTCCTGCCGGGAAAGAGGCGGTTTTGGCGCGCTGTTGGTAACCATCTTTCTTGCCAAGATTCCAGTTCGTTGCCTCAACGGACAGCACCGAAATTCCCGCTTTATCGAAGACCTCAGCGTCATTGCAACAACCGGTGCCTTTGGGATAGTCCTTATTCAGGCCTGGATTACTGGTGGCGGCAATGCCATGATTGCGCGCAATCGCTAATGCCCGGTCGCGGGTTAATTTGCGTACGGCTTCCGGGGTGCTTTGCCCGCTATTAAAATACAGTTTGTCGCCGACGATCAGGTTATCGAGATTAATCACCAGCAGCGTATTTTTCTTCTCTGCCGCGCTCATGCGCTTCAGCAGGTTTTCGGCCCCCAGCTTTCCCTCTTCCTCGCCGCTGGTGGCAATAAAACGAATACCGTATTCCGTTGGCACATCTTTCAGGCGTTCTGCCAGTTCGAGCATAACGCCCAGACCGGCGGCGTTATCATCCACCCCTTGCAGCGTAAGCCCGCCAAGATTCGCGTCGGTGTCGGCGTCACTTTGCGGCGCGTAGGTATCCAGATGCGCCATGATAATAATCTGCTGCGGGGCTGTGCCTTCGTGAGCGGCAATGACGGTACTGCCAGTGACGTTATGCCAGTTTTTGCGATTATTTTTGGCGGTATAAATATAGCGACTGTTGAACGTGCGGATATCACTGCGATAGCCCATCTGCTCAAACTGCTGGCGTAAATAGTCGGCAGATAACATTTCTGCCGGAGAGCCGGTCATCCTTCCCGGGAAAACGGTCGCAATATGACGGGTCTGCGTTGTCGCAAATTCGCCCGGCTTTGGCGATGACGCCTGAGCGGGGACAATAAAGCATACGCCGAGCGCCAGGAGGGCGGAAAGACGGCGCGTTGCGGAAAACATAGTGAATCCTTAATAGCCAGCGGGGGAAGCCCTGAATACAAAGCAAAAATTTTAACCCATCTAGTATGAAACGGTGACTTCGCTAAAACAATTTCATTTGCTCTTAAATGCCCGAATTCCGGCGGGTTAAGCACTTTTTGATATTTGCTTTGCCAGATCGTTATTCCTTTGAGGAACTACTCATTCCAATTCGTAATTTCATTCGTTCTCCTGCGCTCCCTATAGTCGGGTTATCTGACGTGCTCGACATTCGCGGTATTGTAAAGGAACGGTTATGGACCAAAAACGACTCACCCACCTGCGACAGCTGGAGGCCGAAAGCATCCACATCATTCGCGAGGTGGCAGCAGAATTTTCGAACCCGGTAATGCTGTACTCCATCGGTAAAGATTCCAGCGTCATGCTGCATCTTGCTCGTAAGGCATTTTACCCGGGATCGCTGCCGTTTCCGCTGCTGCATGTCGATACCGGCTGGAAGTTCCGCGAGATGTATGAATTCCGCGATCGTACCGCCAAAGCGTACGGCTGCGAGCTGCTGGTGCATAAAAACCCGGAAGGAGTGGCGATGGGTATCAATCCGTTTGTCCACGGCAGCGCCAAACACACCGACATTATGAAAACCGAAGGGCTGAAGCAGGCGCTGAACAAATACGGTTTTGACGCCGCATTTGGCGGCGCGCGCCGCGATGAAGAAAAGTCGCGGGCGAAAGAGCGTATTTACTCCTTCCGCGACCGCTTTCATCGCTGGGACCCGAAAAACCAGCGTCCTGAACTGTGGCACAACTACAACGGGCAGATTAACAAAGGCGAAAGTATCCGCGTCTTCCCGCTGTCCAACTGGACGGAACAGGATATCTGGCAGTACATCTGGCTGGAAAACATCGAGATCGTCCCGCTGTATCTGGCGGCAGAGCGCCCGGTACTGGAGCGCGACGGCATGTTAATGATGATTGATGACGATCGCATCGACCTGCAGCCTGGCGAAATGATCAAAAAGCGGATGGTGCGTTTTCGTACCCTCGGCTGCTGGCCGCTGACCGGCGCCGTCGAGTCAAACGCACAAACGCTGCCGGAAATCATTGAAGAGATGCTGGTCTCGACCACCAGTGAACGTCAGGGCCGCGTGATTGACCGCGACCAGGCGGGCTCTATGGAGCTGAAGAAACGTCAGGGGTATTTCTAAGGAGCCGCCATGAACACCACACTTGCACAACAAATCGCTAATGAAGGCGGCGTCGAAGCCTGGATGGTTGCCCAACAACATAAAAGTCTGCTGCGCTTTTTAACCTGCGGTAGCGTGGATGACGGCAAAAGTACCCTGATCGGTCGCCTGTTGCATGACACGCGGCAGATTTATGAAGATCAGTTGTCATCGTTACATAACGACAGCAAACGTCACGGTACGCAGGGCGAGAAGCTGGATTTAGCGCTGCTGGTGGATGGGCTGCAGGCCGAGCGTGAGCAGGGGATTACCATTGACGTGGCGTATCGCTATTTCTCCACTGAGAAGCGCAAATTTATCATTGCCGATACCCCTGGGCATGAGCAATACACCCGGAATATGGCGACCGGCGCGTCAACCTGCGATCTGGCGATCCTGCTGATCGACGCCCGTAAAGGCGTGCTGGATCAGACCCGTCGCCACAGCTTTATTTCTACACTGCTGGGGATCAAACACCTGATCGTGGCGATCAACAAAATGGATCTGGTCGATTACAGCGAAGAAACCTTTGCGCGCATTCGTGAAGATTATCTGACCTTTGCCGAACAGTTGCCGGGGAATCTGGATATTCGCTTTGTCCCGCTCTCCGCGCTGGAGGGTGACAACGTCGCCTCCCAGAGCGTCAGCATGCCGTGGTACAGCGGCCCGACCTTGCTTGAAGTGCTGGAGACGGTTGAGATCCAACGCGTGGTCGATAGCCAGCCAATGCGCTTCCCGGTGCAGTACGTAAACCGTCCAAACCTCGATTTCCGCGGCTATTCCGGTACGCTGGCTTCTGGCCGCGTTAAGGTGGGACAGCGCGTGAAGGTGCTGCCGTCCGGTGTGGAATCCAGCGTGGCGCGGATCGTCACCTTTGATGGCGATCTGGACGAAGCTTTTGCCGGAGAAGCGATCACCCTCGTCCTGAAAGACGAGATTGATATCAGCCGCGGCGATCTGCTGCTGGCAGCGGATGAAAGTTTACCTGCTGTACAGAGTGCCGCCGTTGACGTGGTCTGGATGGCGGAACAGCCGCTGGCGCCGGGGCAGAGTTACGAAATCAAAATTGCCGGTAAAAAGACCCGTGCTCGCATTAATCATGTTCAGTATCAGGTGGATATCAACAATCTGACGCAGCGTGAGGTGGACAATCTGCCGCTGAACGGCATTGGTCTGGTGAATCTGACCTTTGATGAGCCGCTGGTGCTGGATACCTATCAGCAAAACCCGGTGACCGGCGGGCTGATCTTTATCGATCGTCTGAGTAACGTCACCGTGGGGGCCGGTCTGGTCCGCGAGCCGATTGTGCAGGAGACCGCCGTGCCGTCAGAATTCAGCGCCTTTGAGCTGGAACTGAATGCGCTGGTACGTCGTCACTTCCCGCACTGGGGCGCTCGCGATCTGCTGGGAGGAAAATAATGGCGCTGCATGACGAAAACGTCGTCTGGCATGCTCATCCCGTCACGCCGCAACAGCGCGAGCAACACCACGGTCATCGTGGTGTTGTGCTGTGGTTTACCGGGCTGTCCGGGTCCGGTAAATCGACCGTCGCCGGGGCGCTGGAAGAGGCGCTGCATCAACTGGGCGTCAGTACCTATTTGCTGGATGGCGATAACGTTCGCCACGGCCTGTGCAGCGATCTGGGGTTCAGCGATGCCGATCGGAAAGAGAACATCCGTCGCGTGGGCGAAGTCGCAAACCTGATGGTGGATGCTGGACTGGTGGTACTGACGGCGTTTATTTCTCCGCACCGTGCGGAGCGGCAAATGGTGCGCGAACGCGTCGGTGAGGGGCGCTTTATTGAAGTGTTCGTGGATACGCCGCTGGAAATCTGTGAAGCTCGCGATCCAAAAGGGTTATACAAAAAAGCGCGCGCTGGCGAATTGCGTAACTTCACAGGAATTGATTCCGTTTACGAAGCGCCTGAATCGCCTGAGGTTCATCTTAATGGCGAACAATTAGTAACAAATTTGGTCACCCAATTATTAGACCTGCTCAGACAGAGCGATATTATCAGATCCTGAGACACCTGACCTCTGTGTACGGTCAGTCAAGGTTACAGGATTCACTATGCGCAATAGCCAGAACATCACACTCACAACGACAGACGCATTTGCTACTGATGACGAAACCACCTGGTCGCTGCCGGGCGCGGTGGTGGGTTTCGCGTCCTGGCTGCTGGCGTTGGGGATCCCCTTTCTGGTGTATGGTCCTAATACGTTGTTTTTCTTCATCTACACCTGGCCTTTCTTCCTGGCGTTGATGCCCGTTGCGGTGGTCGTGGGTATCGCGCTGCATTCCCTGCTCAAGGGAAAATTGCGCTACAGCATTGTCGCAACGCTGCTGACCGTTTGCGCAATGTTCGGCGCACTGTTTATGTGGTTGCTGGGCTAAAGCGCGACGGCTGTCCATAATTCAAACCGTAACTAACAATGAGATGATGTTCTCAGGGTTCTGGGTATACGTTATAAAGGGCAATTGTGGTACATTTGCCCGCGTTGTTGCGGCTTTCCCGTCTGCAAACGTCGTGTCGTTTGCGGAAGTATGGGAGGATGATGCCGTTTTTCAGGGGGCAGGATGGGTAAACTAACGCTGCTGTTGCTGGCTTTACTGGTCTGGCTACAGTATTCACTGTGGTTCGGTAAGAACGGCATACATGATTACAGTCGCGTCAATGATGACGTGGCGGCGCAGCAGGCGACGAACGCCAAACTTAAAGCACGTAACGATCAGCTCTTTGCCGAAATTGACGATCTCAATGGCGGTCAGGAGGCTATTGAGGAGCGTGCACGCAACGAACTCAGCATGACTAAGCCGGGCGAAACGTTTTATCGTCTGGTGCCCGACGCGTCTAAACGCGCGCAAACTGCGGGGCAAAATACTCGTTAAACCAGCCCAGGAAATCACATGGCAGCCACTTTATTGGATGTTTGCGCCGTGGTGCCGGCGGCCGGATTTGGCCGCCGTATGCAAACGGAATGTCCGAAGCAATATCTCTCGATCGGCAATAAAACCATTCTCGAACACTCGGTCTTTGCGCTGCTGGCGCATCCCCGGGTGACCCGCGTGATCATCGCGATAAGCCCCGGCGACAGCCGCTTTGCCCAACTCCCTCTGGCGCAGCATCCGCAAATTACCGTCGTGGACGGGGGAAATGAACGCGCAGACTCCGTGCTGGCCGGATTGCAGGCCGCCGAAGACGCCGAATGGGTGCTGGTACATGATGCGGCGCGCCCCTGTTTACATCAGGATGATTTAGCCCGTCTGCTGGCGCTTAGCGAAACCAGTCGCACTGGCGGGATCCTTGCCGCACCGGTGCGCGACACCATGAAACGCGCAGAGCCGGGCAAAACCGCCATCGCCCATACGGTTGAACGCAACGATTTATGGCACGCGCTGACGCCGCAATTTTTCCCTCGCGAGTTGCTGCATGACTGCCTGACGCGCGCGCTGAATGAAGGGGCGACCATCACTGATGAAGCCTCGGCGCTGGAATATTGCGGCTTCCATCCACAGCTTATTGAAGGACGGGCTGATAACATCAAAGTAACCCGTCCGGAAGATTTAGCGCTGGCTGAATTTTACCTCACCCGAACAATCCACCAGGAGAATGCATGATGCGAATCGGACACGGTTTTGACGTACACGCCTTTGGCGGGGAAGGCCCCATTATCATTGGTGGCGTGCGCATCCCCTATGAAAAGGGGCTGCTGGCGCATTCTGATGGCGATGTCGCGCTGCATGCGCTCACCGACGCGCTGCTTGGCGCGGCGGCACTGGGTGACATTGGCAAGCTGTTTCCGGATACCGATCCGGCGTTTAAAGGCGCAGACAGCCGCGAGTTGCTGCGTGAAGCCTGGCGTCGGATCCAGGCCAAAGGGTATACCCTGGGCAACGTCGATGTGACCATTATTGCTCAGGCGCCGAAGATGCTGCCGCACATCCCGCAAATGCGCGTGTTTATTGCTGAAGACCTCGGTTGTCACATGGATGATGTGAACGTGAAGGCCACCACCACGGAAAAACTCGGCTTTACCGGACGTGGGGAAGGGATTGCCTGCGAAGCGGTGGCGTTACTCATGAAGGCCGCGAAATGACAGAGTTTGAAAATCTCACGTATCTCCACGGTAAGCCGCAAGGCTCCGGGCTGCTGAAAGCCAGTCCGGAAGATTTTGTGGTGGTCGAAGATTTGGGTTTCGAACCCGATGGCGAAGGTGAACACATTCTGGTGCGTATTCTTAAAAGCGGCTGCAATACCCGTTTTGTGGCTGACGCGCTGGCGAAGTTTCTGAAAATTCATGCCCGCGAAGTGAGTTTTGCCGGGCAAAAGGATAAACATGCGGTCACCGAACAGTGGCTGTGCGCGCGCGTACCGGGCAAAGACATGCCCGACCTGAGCGCTTTCCAGCTTGAAGGCTGCAAGGTGCTTGAATATGCGCGTCACAAACGCAAGCTACGTTTAGGTGCGCTGAAGGGCAATGCATTCACGCTGGTGCTGCGGGAAGTCAGCCATCGTGATGATGTCGAATCCCGTCTGCAAGCGATAAACGCTGGCGGCGTACCGAACTATTTCGGCGCTCAGCGTTTTGGCATCGGCGGCAGCAATCTGCAAGGCGCGCTGCACTGGGCACAAAGCGATGCACCGGTCCGGGATCGCAATAAACGCAGTTTTTGGTTGTCGGCGGCCCGCAGTGCGTTGTTTAATCAAATTGTCAGCGAGCGTCTGAAAAAAACAGACTTTAATCAAGTTGTTGACGGCGATGCGCTACAATTAGCGGGACGCGGAAGCTGGTTTGTCGCCACGCAAGAAGAGCGGGCGGAATTACAGCGTCGTGTCGATGAAAAAGAACTGATGGTGACGGCTTCGCTTCCCGGCAGCGACGAGTGGGGAACCCAGCGGGATGCGCTGGCGTTCGAACAGTCCGCGATTGCCGAGGAGACCGCGTTGCAGTCGCTGCTACTGCGCGAAAAAGTCGAGGCCTCGCGAAGAGCGATGCTGCTTTATCCGCAGCAATTAAGCTGGAACTGGTGGGATGACGTCACCGTCGAGTTACGTTTTTGGCTGCCGGCGGGGAGCTTCGCGACCAGCGTTGTGAGGGAATTGATCAACACAATGGGTGATTATGCGCATATTGCTGAGTAACGATGATGGGGTCCACGCGCCCGGTATACAAACGCTGGCGAAAGCCCTGCGGGAGTTTGCTGACGTACAGGTCGTCGCCCCGGATCGGAACCGCAGTGGTGCCTCAAACTCGCTGACGCTTGAATCCTCCCTTCGGACGTTTACTTTTGAGAACGGCGACATCGCCGTGCAGATGGGAACGCCCACCGACTGTGTTTATTTGGGCGTCAACGCGCTCATGCGCCCGCGTCCGGACATCGTGGTCTCAGGAATTAACGCCGGTCCCAACCTGGGAGATGACGTTATCTATTCCGGCACCGTCGCGGCGGCAATGGAAGGGCGTCATCTTGGCTTTCCGGCGCTCGCCGTGTCGTTAGACGGGCATCAGCATTATGAAACCGCAGCGGCCATCACCTGTCGGATCTTACGCGCACTGCGACGGGAACCGCTACGTACCGGGCGGATCCTCAACATCAACGTGCCCGACTTACCGCTGGATCAGATCAAAGGCATCCGCGTGACGCGTTGTGGCAGTCGTCATCCGGCAGACAAAGTGATCCCGCAGGAAGATCCGCGTGGCAACACACTGTACTGGATTGGCCCACCGGGCGACAAATGCGACGCCGGACCGGATACCGATTTTGCGGCAGTGGACGAAGGTTACGTGTCCATTACGCCGTTGCATGTAGATTTAACCGCGCACAGCGCGCATGATGTGGTTTCCGACTGGTTAGATAGCGTGGGAGTTGGCACGCAATGGTAAGCAGACGCGTACAGACGCTTCTTGATCAACTGCGCGCACAGGGGATTCGCGATGAGCAGGTGCTTAATGCCCTGGCTGCGGTGCCGCGTGAGAAATTTATTGATGAAGCGTTTGAACATAAAGCCTGGGACAATATCGCGTTGCCGATAGGTCAGGGACAGACGATTTCGCAGCCGTACATGGTGGCGCGAATGACCGAACTCCTAGAACTGACGCCGCAGTCGCGGGTGCTGGAAATCGGCACCGGTTCCGGGTATCAGACGGCGATACTGGCGCACCTGGTACAACAGGTTTGTTCAGTCGAACGTATTAAAGGTTTGCAATGGCAGGCGCGTCGCCGCCTGAAACAGCTCGATTTACACAATGTTTCAACTCGTCACGGTGATGGATGGCAAGGCTGGCAGGCACGCGCGCCATTTGACGCTATTATTGTGACGGCAGCTCCGCCGGAAATTCCGACCGCGTTGATGACGCAACTGGATGAAGGCGGCATTCTCGTCTTGCCCGTGGGGGACGAGCATCAGTTTCTGAAACGGGTGCGTCGTCGGGGCGGCGAATTTATTATCGACACCGTGGAGGCGGTACGTTTTGTTCCCTTAGTTAAAGGGGAACTGGCGTAAGAAGCGGTTCCGAATACCTGGAATTTTCCTGGAGTTTTTGGAACTGGTCAGCGTATCGTGGTCACATTTTCCAGTGCCCATTTGCTGTCTGCACGATTATACGTCACTGGTTGTTAACCAATTTTTCCTGGGGGATAAATGAGCGCGGGAAGCCCAAAATTCACCGTTAGCCGCATTGCGGCACTGTCACTGGTTTCGCTATGGCTGGCGGGTTGTTCAAATTCATCGAATCCGCCTGCGCCGGTAAGTTCCGTCAATGGTAATGCTCCGACGAATACCAGTTCTGGCATGCTGATCACGCCGCCACCGAAAATGGGGACGACGACGTCCGCTCCGCAGACACCGCAAATTCAACCGGTACAGCGCCCGACGACGCAACCGACGACAGTTCAGCCCGTCGCCGAGCAGCCCGTGCAGATGGAAAACGGACGTATTGTCTACAATCGCCAGTATGGGAACATTCCGAAAGGTAGCTACAACGGCGGCAGTACTTACACCGTTAAAAAAGGCGACACGCTTTTTTATATCGCCTGGATCACCGGGAACGATTTCCGTGACCTGGCGCAACGCAACAACGTCCAGGCCCCGTATGCCCTGAATGTCGGACAAACGCTGCAGGTGGGCAATGCATCGGGCGCGCCAATTACCGGCGGTAATGCGATTACTCAGGCCGATGCAGCAGAGCAAGGAGTTGTGACCAAACCTGCACAAAATTCCGCCGTCGCTGTTGCGTCGAAACCGACAATTACGTATTCTGAGGACTCAGGTGAACAAAGTGCTAACAAAATGTTGCCGAACAACAAGCCTGCTGGGACAGTCGTCACAGCACCTGTAACGGCTCCAGCAGTTAGCGCAACCGAATCGACAGCAAGCAGTTCGTCTACCAGTTCGCCAATCTCCGCATGGCGCTGGCCGACTGACGGCAAAGTGATCGAAAACTTTGGGGCTTCCGAGGGAGGCAATAAAGGGATCGACATTGCAGGCAGTAAGGGACAGGCTATTATCGCGACCGCCGATGGGCGCGTGGTCTATGCCGGTAACGCACTGCGCGGTTACGGTAATCTTATTATCATCAAACACAACGATGATTACCTGAGTGCCTACGCTCATAACGATACAATGCTGGTCCGGGAACAACAAGAAGTGAAGGCAGGACAGAAAATAGCGACGATGGGTAGCACCGGAACCAGTTCTACACGTTTGCATTTTGAAATTCGTTACAAGGGGAAATCCGTAAACCCGCTGCGTTATTTACCGCAGCGATAAAGCGGCGGAACCAGGCTGACACTTGCTAGTTCCGTCAAGGGATCACGGGTAGGAGCCACCTTATGAGTCAGAATACGCTGAAAGTTCATGATTTAAATGAAGATGCGGAGTTTGATGAGAACGGAGTTGAGGTTTTTGACGAAAAAGCCTTAGTTGAAGAGGAACCCAGTGATAACGATTTGGCTGAAGAAGAACTGTTATCGCAGGGGGCCACACAGCGTGTGTTGGACGCGACTCAGCTTTACCTTGGTGAGATTGGTTATTCGCCACTGTTAACGGCCGAAGAAGAAGTGTATTTTGCGCGTCGCGCACTGCGTGGAGATGTCGCCTCTCGCCGTCGGATGATTGAAAGTAACCTGCGTCTGGTGGTGAAAATTGCCCGCCGTTATGGCAATCGTGGTCTGGCGCTGCTGGATCTGATTGAAGAGGGCAATCTGGGGCTTATCCGTGCCGTCGAGAAGTTTGACCCGGAACGCGGGTTCCGCTTCTCAACATACGCAACCTGGTGGATTCGCCAGACGATTGAACGGGCTATTATGAACCAAACCCGTACCATTCGACTGCCGATTCACATTGTTAAAGAGCTGAACGTCTATCTGCGTACCGCGCGTGAGTTGTCCCATAAACTGGACCACGAACCGAGCGCGGAAGAAATTGCAGAGCAGCTGGATAAGCCGGTTGATGACGTTAGCCGCATGCTTCGTCTTAACGAGCGCATTACCTCGGTAGACACCCCGTTAGGGGGCGATTCCGAAAAAGCGTTGCTGGATATCCTGGCCGATGAGAAAGAGAACGGTCCGGAAGACACCACGCAAGATGACGATATGAAACAGAGCATCGTCAAATGGCTGTTCGAACTGAACGCCAAACAGCGTGAAGTGCTGGCACGTCGTTTCGGTCTGCTGGGCTATGAAGCGGCGACACTGGAAGATGTCGGTCGGGAAATCGGTCTGACTCGTGAACGTGTTCGTCAGATTCAGGTTGAAGGTCTGCGCCGTCTGCGTGAAATTCTGCAGACTCAGGGGCTGAATATCGAAGCGCTGTTCCGCGAGTAAGCACTGTTCTAACAAGAAAGGCCAGCCTCTTTGAGGCTGGCCTTTTTCTTTCTGGCTTACCTGGCTGTGATTTCGCGGGCGAAGGCGGACGGGCGCTTTTTCATGCGTATTCAGGTTTGTTAATCAGGCATCATTTTCTTGATTAACAGGGCGAATTGCGCACGTTCCTCGTCATTCAACCGTCCCAGAAATTCCTCATCCACCTGGTTTCCCAACGGCATGCTTACCTTCAGCAATGCTTCTCCTTCAGGAGTCAGATAAACGAAGCGGCGACGTTTATCCAGCGGATCGTTCTCACGCCTCACCAGCCCACGCGTTTCCATCCGGCTCAGCATTTCCGCCAGCGTCGCTTTAGTACTGACGGCGGCTTCCATCAGGTTAACCTGTTCAATGCCGGGACGTTCCGCAATGGCACGCATCACCGCGTACTGTGGTTTGGTGAGATCCGGCAACGCGTGCTGCCAACGAGCCGTATGTCGCTGGAACAGCTGGCGTAACAGGTGAAACGCTTTATTCCGTAACTCCATGAAAACTCCAGGCTAAAAATCATTCCTCCTATCATAACGGGTAACGCCGCGTTTTTTAACGAGGAAATCTTAAGCTATACGTGCGAAAAAAAACGGGTGATCTTGTCGCCGTTGTTTCATAGGGGTAATTTAATTGAAAACGTTCGTATACGAACAAATCATGGGGTGATGAATGAGACTGATTGTGGGGATGACCGGAGCAACAGGGGCGCCGCTGGGCGTGGCGTTGTTGCAGGCGCTGCGGAAGATGCCGGATGTGGAAACGCATCTGGTGATGTCGAAGTGGGCCAAAACCACCATTGAACTGGAAACGCCTTACCGTGCGCGTGATGTCGCCGGACTGGCGGATTTCTGCCATAGCCCGGCGGATCAGGCGGCGACAATCTCGTCTGGTTCGTTTCGTACCGATGGCATGATCGTTATTCCCTGCAGCATGAAAACGTTGGCCGGTATACGCGCTGGTTACGCTGATGGTCTGGTAGGACGCGCTGCCGACGTTGTACTGAAAGAAGGGCGCAAACTGGTACTGGTGCCGCGTGAAATGCCGCTCAGCACGGTACATCTCGAAAACATGCTCGCGCTTTCCCGCATGGGCGTAGCGATGGTGCCGCCCATGCCCGCTTTCTATAACCATCCACAGTCCGTTGATGATATTACGCAACACATCGTGGCCCGCGTACTGGACCAGTTTGCGCTGGAGCATCCGAATGCGCGCCGCTGGCAGGGGTTACCGCAGGCACAGAATTTTTCACAGGAGAATGAATAATGGCATTTGATGATTTGCGCAGCTTTTTGCAGGCGCTCGACGACCAGGGACAATTGCTGAAAATCAGTGAAGAGGTGAACGCGGAGCCGGATTTGGCCGCGGCTGCCAACGCCACTGGCCGTATTGGCGACGGCGCGCCGGCGCTATGGTTCGATAATATTCGTGGTTTTACCGATGCACGTGTGGCGATGAATACCATCGGCTCCTGGCAAAATCATGCCATTTCATTGGGCTTACCGCCGAATACGCCAGTGAAAAAGCAGATTGATGAGTTTATCCGTCGCTGGGATACATTTCCGGTCGCTCCACAACGCCGGGCAAATCCGGCATGGGCGGAAAACAGCGTCGATGGTGAAGAGATTAACCTGTTCGATATTTTGCCGCTGTTTCGTCTGAACGACGGCGATGGCGGATTTTATCTGGATAAAGCCTGTGTGGTCTCCCGCGATCCGCTCGACCCGGACAACTTCGGCAAGCAGAACGTCGGTATTTATCGAATGGAAGTGAAGGGCAAGCGTAAGCTGGGCCTGCAACCGGTACCGATGCACGATATCGCGCTGCATCTGCACAAGGCGGAAGAGCGCGGTGAGGATCTGCCGATCGCCATCACGTTGGGTAACGATCCGATCATTACCCTGATGGGGGCGACACCGCTGAAGTACGATCAGTCCGAATATGAAATGGCGGGGGCGCTGCGTGAAAGTCCGTATCCCATCGCCACTGCGCCGTTGACCGGGTTTGATGTGCCGTGGGGATCGGAAGTGATCCTGGAAGGGGTAATTGAAAGCCGCAAACGCGAAATCGAAGGCCCGTTCGGTGAGTTTACCGGCCACTATTCCGGTGGTCGCAATATGACGGTTGTGCGTATTGATAAGGTGTCGTATCGCAGCAAACCGATTTTTGAATCCCTCTATCTCGGTATGCCGTGGACGGAAATCGACTATCTGATGGGGCCGGCCACCTGTGTTCCGCTGTATCAGCAACTGAAAGCGGAGTTCCCGGAAGTGCAGGCGGTCAACGCCATGTATACCCACGGTCTGCTGGCGATTATCTCGACTAAAAAGCGCTACGGTGGTTTTGCTCGGGCGGTGGGACTGCGTGCGATGACCACGCCACACGGACTGGGTTACGTGAAGATGGTGATCATGGTGGATGAAGATGTCGATCCGTTCAACCTGCCGCAGGTGATGTGGGCGCTGTCATCGAAGGTTAACCCGGCGGGGGATTTGGTTCAGCTACCGAATATGTCGGTACTGGAGCTGGATCCTGGCTCAAGTCCGGCAGGGATCACCGATAAGTTGATCATCGATGCCACCACGCCAGTTGCACCGGATAACCGTGGTCACTATAGCCAGCCGGTGTGTGATCTCCCGGAAACCAAAGCCTGGGCTGAAAAGCTGACTGCCATGCTGGCCAACCGTAAATAAGGAGTCTCAGATGATTTGCCCACGTTGTGCTGATGAACATATTGAAGTCATGGCGATCTCGCCAGTGAAAGGGGTCTGGACGGTGTATCAGTGCCAGCATTGCCTGTACACCTGGCGTGATACGGAGCCGCTACGTCGTACCCGCCGCGAACACTACCCGCAGGCGTTTCGTATGACGCAGAAAGATATCGATGAGGCGCCGATGGTACCGAGTATTCCGCCGCTGCTGACAGAAGATAAGCGTTAACGGAGTGCCGGATGGCGGCTGACGCCTGATCCGGCCTGGGAAAGTACAGTACCGTTAGTGTGTAGGCCTGATACGCAAAGCGTCATCGGGCATTTCTTTTACACCAGACTCTTCAGCCGATAGATCCACTCCAGCGCCTGACGGGGCGACAGAGAATCCGGGTCGAGATTTTCCAGCGCTTCAACGGCAGGAGAGGTCTCTTCGGGAGCGGACAGCAGCGACATCTGGGTGCCATCCACCTGTGTTGCCGCCGCGTTCGGCGAAATGCTCTCCAGTTCGCGCAGTTTCTGCCGCGCACGTTTGATCACTTCTTTCGGAACGCCCGCCAGCGCCGCGACCGCCAGACCGTAGCTCTTACTGGCTGCACCGTCCTGAACACTGTGCATAAAGGCGATGGTATCACCGTGCTCCAGTGCGTCCAGATGCACGTTGGCGACGCCTTCCATTTTCTCCGGCAACTGTGTCAGCTCGAAGTAGTGCGTGGCAAACAACGTTAGCGCTTTGATCTTATTCGCCAGATTTTCTGCGCACGCCCACGCCAGTGACAAACCGTCGTAAGTGGATGTCCCGCGGCCAATCTCATCCATTAGCACCAGGCTGTTCTCAGTGGCATTGTGCAGAATGTTGGCCGTTTCGGTCATCTCTACCATGAAGGTGGAGCGCCCGGAGGCCAGATCGTCCGCTGCGCCTACGCGGGTAAAGATACGATCGATGGGACCAATCTCCACCTTCTGCGCCGGTACGTAGCTGCCGATATAGGCCAGCAGGGCAATCAGCGCGGTCTGGCGCATGTAGGTACTTTTACCGCCCATGTTTGGTCCGGTAATGATCAGCATTCTGCGCTGTGGTGAGAGTTCCAGGGGGTTGGCGATAAACGGCTCATTCAGCACCTGTTCCACTACCGGATGGCGGCCCTCGGTAATACGAATACCCGGTTTATCGCTGAAGGTTGGACAGGTGTAGTTCAGCGTGTACGCGCGTTCGGCCAGATTCACCAGTACATCGAGTTCCGCCAGCGCACTGGCGCTCTGCTGTAGATCCGCCAGGTGCGGCAGCAGCAGGTCGAACAGTTCGTCATAGAGCTGTTTTTCCAGCGCCAGCGCTTTTCCCCTGGAGGTCAGAACTTTATCTTCATACTCTTTTAGTTCCGGGATGATATAGCGCTCGGCGTTTTTCAGCGTCTGGCGACGGACGTAGTTGATTGGCGCGAGGTGGCTCTGCCCACGACTAATCTGGATGTAATAACCGTGCACCGCGTTAAAACCGACTTTCAGCGTGTCCAGCCCGGTACGCTCACGTTCTCGGATTTCCAGCCTGTCGAGATAGTCGGTCGCGCCGTCTGCCAGCGCGCGCCACTCATCGAGCTCTTCGTTGTAGCCCGGCGCGATAACGCCGCCATCGCGGACCAGTACCGGCGGTGCGTCAACGACCGCACGTTCCAGCAGTTCCCGCAGTTCGGTAAATTCGCCCATTTTCTCACGCAGCGTTTGTACAGGGGCGCTGTCCACCGATTCCAGCTGTGCACGCAGTTCCGGCAGTTGCTGGAAAGCGTGACGCATACGGGCGAGATCGCGCGGACGGGCAGTGCGCAGCGCCAGACGGGCAAGAATACGTTCCAGATCGCCTACCTGGCGCAGCACCGGCTGTAATTCGCTGGTCGCATCCTGTAATGCGTCAATGGTTTGCTGGCGTTCCGTCAGGATTTTCGTGTCACGTACCGGCATGTGCAGCCAGCGTTTGAGCATACGACTGCCCATCGGCGTTACGGTGCAGTCGAGCACGGAGGCCAGCGTGTTCTCCACGCCGCCAGCCAGATTCTGGGTGATCTCCAGATTGCGGCGCGTCGCGGCATCCATGATGATGCTGTCCTGCTGGCGCTCCATGGTGATAGAGCGAATATGCGGCAGAGATGTACGTTGGGTATCCTTGACGTACTGCAACAGACAGCCAGCGGCGCAAAGTCCGCGCGGCGCGTTTTCAACGCCAAAGCCAATCAGGTCGCGGGTACCAAACTGCAAATTCAATTGCTGACGCGCGGTATCAATTTCAAATTCCCACAGTGGACGACGGCGTAATCCGCGACGCCCTTCAATCAGCGCCATCTCCGCGAAATCTTCGGCATACAGCAGTTCCGCTGGGTTGGTACGCTGTAATTCCGCAGCCATTGTCTCGCGATCGGTGGGTTCGCTCAGGCGAAAACGACCGGAACTGATGTCCAGCGTGGCATAACCATAACCTTTGCTGTCCTGCCAGATAGCGGCCAGCAGGTTGTCCTGGCGCTCCTGTAGCAGGGCTTCATCACTGATGGTGCCCGGCGTGACAATACGCACGACTTTACGCTCAACCGGCCCTTTACTGGTGGCCGGATCGCCAATTTGCTCGCAAATGGCGACGGATTCACCCTGATTGACCAGTTTGGCGAGGTAGTTTTCGACCGCATGATGGGGAATGCCCGCCATCGGGATGGGCTCGCCTGCGGAGGCGCCGCGCTTAGTCAGCGAAATATCGAGCAGTTGCGACGCCCGTTTTGCATCGTCGTAAAAGAGTTCGTAAAAGTCGCCCATGCGATAGAAAAGCAGGATCTCCGGGTGCTGAGCCTTCAGCTTGAGATACTGCTGCATCATGGGGGTGTGGGCGTCGAGATTATCGATTGTACTCATGGAGTTGTGTCCAGTCCCTGAATGTATATAGGTTGCGATACTTTTCGTTTTCGTTGTTATCACATAAGGGGGACATGATAGCGGAGATACGCATTTCAGGGAAAGTGAGGATCGCCGACTTCTCGATCCTCCTTCTGTTTCGGAATTTTACACTGATTGTCGTTGCTGCATTTCTGAACGCCGATCGCGTAATACGGCATAAACAAACGCAGCGATAAATATCATCGTAAACAGCACCACGATGGTAGGGGCGGGGGCGCTGTCGAGGAAAAACGACAGATACACACCTAAAAATGAGGTGACCACCGACAACCCCGTCGCCAGTAGCAGTGCGTGAGCAAAGCGTCGGGTGAGGAGAACGGCAATCGCGCCAGGGGCGATCAACAGGGAGATCGACAAAATGATCCCCACCGATTTCAGCGTCGCGACGATGGTCAGCGCAATCATGCACAGCAGCCCGTAATGCAGCACGGTCGTGTTAAGGCCGCTGGCTTTCGCCTGATGTGGATCGAAGGCGTGCAGCAACAAATCTTTCCACTTGAATGTAATGATCAGGGCGATACCCAGCGCAATGAACGCCGTTTGCCCAATATCGCTTAGCGAAATCCCCAGCATATCGCCGAACAGAATATGATCGAGGTGAACCTCGGACTGGATAGAGACATAGAGTACCAGTCCAGCGCCAAACATCCCGGAGAAGACGATCCCCATGATGGTATCGCGTTTGATGCGACTGTTGTCATCAAGGTATCCAGTTGCGACCGCGCAGAACAGGCCGGCAATAAATGCACCGATCGCCAGTGGAATACCGACGATATAAGCCAGAACAATTCCCGGAAAGACCGCATGGCTCATGGCATCGCCCATGAGCGCCCAGCCTTTGAGCACCAGAAATACCGACAGTAGCGCACAGGGAATCGCCACAAGAGCGGAAACGGTCAGCGCATTGACCATAAAGTCGAACTGAAAGGGTTCCAGCAGAGTGGTCAGGAACATGACGGCTCCTTACGGCGCGCGCGGCGACGGTTGGCCAGCAGACCGTGTTTGGGCGCGAAAACGAACGCCAGCAGGAACAGCAGTGTTTGCATGACCACGATAATCCCACCGGTCGCCCCGTCCAGCCAGTAGCTGAGCCAGGCGCCGAAAAAACTGGTCACACTGCCGATCGCAACGGCGATCATAAGAAGGCGTGGAAAGCGGTCGGTCAGCAGCCAGGCGGTGGCGCCTGGCGTCACGACCAGGCAGATCACCAGAAATGCGCCTACGGTTTGTAGCGCGGCGACGGTGGACACCGATAACAGAGTAAAAAACAGCAGCTTCAGGCGATCCGGATTCAGGCCGATGGATCGGGCATGGTTTTCATCGAAAAAAGTGACCATCAGATCCTTCCATTTCAGTAGCAGGATGAGCAGGGAAACTGTGCCGATAATCGCCAGTTGCACAATATCTTCCGGCGCAATTGCCAGCACGTTGCCGAGAATGATGGTCTGAATATTTACTGACATCGGGTTGAGCGACACCATAAACAGTCCGATGCCAAAGAATGACGAGAAGATCAGGCCAATAATGGCATCTTCTTTAAGCCGCGAGCGCTGGTTCAGAAACAGCATACTGCCTGCTGCCAGTCCGCCGGAGAGAAAGGCGCCGAGCGAGAAGGGCAAGCCGAGCATGTAGGCACCGGCAACGCCTGGCACGATGGAGTGTGACAGCGCATCGCCAATCAACGACCAGCCTTTAAGCATTAAATAGCAGGAGAGAAAGGCGCACAGGCCGCCCACCATCGCCGATACCCACATCGCATTGAGCATGTACTGATAACCAAAGGGCTCTGTCAGCCAGTTCATAATGACTCTCCGCCGCCTGCTGTACGCCGGGAGATAAACGGGCGTTCGTCGTCGGTAATGATGTGCTCTTCTCCGCCGCTGAGCGCGACGTGACGCAGGACACCGCTGAACGCCAGTTCAAGGTTTTCGGCGGTAAAGGTGGTTTCGGTCGGGCCGCTCGCCAGCACGGTGCCTTTGATCATCACCGTATAATCACAAAACTCGGTGACGGAACCGAGATTGTGGGTGGAGACCAGCATGGTGCGCCCCTCATCGCGCAACTCGCGTAGAAGCGCAATAATGCGCGCTTCAGTTTTGACATCGACGCCAGTAAAAGGCTCATCCAGCAGAATGACCTGGCCATCCTGGGCGATGGCTCTGGCGAGGAAGACGCGTTTTTTCTGTCCGCCGGAAAGCTCGCCAATCTGCCGATGGCGGTATTCCAGCATATCCACCCGCGCCAGCGCAGCGTCAACGCTGGCATGATCCTGAGCCTTCGGACGACGCAGCCAGCCCATATGCCCGTAACGACCCATCATCACCACGTCTTCCACCAGCACCGGAAACGACCAGTCGACCTCTTCGGACTGCGGAACATAAGCAATCAGATTCTGCTTCAGCGCGTTATTCACCGGTTGTCGCAGGATAGAAATCTCGCCGTCGGCCAGACGAACAAAACCCATCAGCGCCTTGAACAACGTTGATTTTCCCGACCCGTTGACCCCCACCAGCGCGGCAATCGAACCGCCCGGTACCTGAAAGGTGGCATCGCGTAGTGCGGTATGACCATTGCGATACGTCACCGTCACCTGATTCACGGTAATCGCAGATTGACTCATTTCTGACTCCTCAGACCATCATTGATGCCACTGACAATGGTTTCGGTAGTGACGCGCAGCAGATCGAGATAGGTGGGGACGGGGCCATCGGCGGCGCTCAGGGAATCGACATACAGCACGCCGCCGTAATGTGCGCCGGATTCCCGCGCGACCTGGCGGGCCGGTTTATCTGACACGGTGCTTTCACTGAATACGGTCGGGATCTGATGCGCTCTGATCGCATCGATCACTTTACGTACCTGTTTAGGCGTTCCCTGTTGATCGGCGTTGATCGGCCAGAGGTACAGCTCTTGCAGATCGTTATCGCGGGCAAGATAAGAGAACGCCCCTTCGCTGGTGACCAGCCAGCGTTTATCGGCAGGGATTTTTGCCAGCGCGGCATGGAGAGGGGCCAGCGTCTGGTGAATTTGCGCTTTATAACGTTCGGCATTTTTCTGGTAAACCGCAGCGTTATCCGGATCGTATTTCGCCAGCGCGTCGCGAATATTGTCGACGTAGATCATCGCGTTTTCTGCTGACATCCAGGCGTGGGGATTAGGCTTACCGTTATACGGCCCTTCGCTGATGCCCATCGGTTTTACCCCGTCAGACAGCGTCACGTCCGGCACACCAGACAGGTTCTGATAGAAACGCGCAAACCACAGCTCCAGATTCAGGCCGTTAGAGAGGATCAGTTGCGCCCCCTGCGCTCGCTTAATGTCGCCCGGTGTGGGTTGATACTCATGAATTTCCGCGCCGGGTTTGGTGATCGAACTGACATTAGCCGCCTCACCCGCCACGTTTTGCGCCATGTCAGCAATGATCGTGAAGGTGGTAACGACATTGAGCTTCTCTTTGGCGTAAGCCGGTGACAGAACGAAGATGGCCAGCACAGCAGCCAGCAGAGACGAGGTCAGACGGGGGAGGTGCGACATAGTATCCCTCATAATAAAGTGGTTAATTATTCAACGAATATAGCCTTTGCTATGTTATATAGCACAAGGCATACATAAAGATAGTGTTAAATGAAAATAATTCTTATTTGAGATGAAAGGGAGAGTGTCACCTTTGGGTGATAGTGTCGCGAGAATTTAAGTTGTAGAATAAATGCACCTTAATGTTGTGGAGGGCGCATCATGTCCGGCAAACGCATTGCTCGCGAGAAACTGACGATTAAAAAGATGATCGCGCTGTACGAGAGCCAGTGCCCGCAGGCTTCGGACGAGCCGGAACACTACGCCGCGCTGTTTGCCTATGCGCAAAAGCGTCTGGATAAGTGCGTCTTTGGCGAGGAGAAACCGGCCTGTAAACAGTGTCCCGTGCACTGCTATCAGCCGGCGAAGCGTGAAGAGATGAAGCAGATCATGCGCTGGGCGGGGCCGAGAATGCTCTGGCGTCATCCCATCCTGACCGTTCGTCATCTGATCGACGATAAACGCCCCGTACCGGAACTGCCGGAAAAATATCAGCGCAAGAAGTAAAGTTGCCGGATGACGGCTTGCGCCTTATCCGGCCTACAAGAATACGGTCAGCTTTGGCTGACCCAGGCCTGATAAGACGCCATCCGGGACTTAAACCAGTGCATCCTTATCAATCCCTAAACGCTTCATGCGCGACAACAGCGTTGTACGCTTCAGTCCGAGGCGTTGTGCCGCCCCTTTCGGCCCTGCGACCACGCCGTTGGTTTCTTTCAGCACCCGCATGATGAGCTGATACTCGTCTTCTCCTTCCTGCGCGACTTCGGTCGTAACGGTCGGTTCGCCTGGCGAGAGCATGCCGATATCCGGCAGCGAGAGTTGCAGTACGCTTCCTCGCGTCAGCAGAACGGCACGTTCAACCACGTTCTCCAGTTCGCGCACGTTACCCGGCCACTCCATATTGCTGAGGATGCGCAGGGTTTCCGCCGGGATACTGTCGATGTTACGCCCCAGGCGGCGAGCGATTTTAAAGGTGAACGCTTTCACCAGCAGGGGGATATCTTCCGGGCGTTCGCGCAGCGGCGGAAGCTGGATCGGAAAAACGTTGAGGCGGTAGTAGAGATCGCTACGAAACTCGCGATCCTCGACCATTTTTTTCAGGTCACGGTTGGTGGCGGCGATCAGACGCACGTCGGTCTGGATCAGCTTATTACTGCCCAGACGCTCAAATTCCTGTTCCTGTAAGACGCGCAGGAGCTTAGGCTGTAATTCCAGCGGCATATCGCCCACTTCATCCAGGAACAAAGAACTTTTATCCGCCAGCTCAAAGCGGCCAATGCGCTGCGCACTGGCACCGGTGAAGGCACCGCGTTCGTGGCCGAACAGGTCACTTTCCAGCAGGCCCGCGGGCATCGCGGCGCAGTTCATCTTCACCATCCGGCGTGCATTACGCCCACTCAGATTGTGAATTGCGCGGGCAATCAGCTCTTTCCCGGTGCCGGTTTCACCGAGGATCAGCACGGTGCTGTCGCTCTGGGCCACCATCTCAACCTGTTTGAGCACGCTGTACATCGCATCGCTGCGCCCGATGATTTCACCAAACTCGCTGTCGACATTATTGAGCTGTTCGGTGAGCGCCAGGTTTTCATCCACCAGCCGCTCTTTTAGCCGATGGATTTCCTGATAGGCGAGGGCGTTATCGACGGCGATGGCGACGCGCCCGGCAATCTGGCGCAGCAGGTTCAGGTTGGCGGTGGTAAACACTTTTTCTTCACACTGCGCCAGCTTGAGCACGCCGAGCATAGTGTTGCCCGACATCAGCGGCAGCAGGCACAGCGTCTGAATCTGGTTGCCCCACGTATCGAACAGCATACGTTCATAGGGGGCCAGCGCGTCCCGTTCGTTCAGGTTAATCAGCAGCATTTCTTTGCTTTTAAACACCCGTTCCGTCAGGGTGCCAGCTTCATCGACTTCGCTTTGTTCGTGTGCGGGATGATTTTCATCGAGGTAGTGAGTGGAGTAAATGCTGAGCTTATTTTTACGGTGGCTGCGCAGGACAATGCTGATGTCGTCGATATTGAAATAGTGATGGATCTCTTTGGCGACTTCGCTCACCAGCTCATCCATGTCGAGCCGGGAGAGTACGGCGTTAGTGATGGCGACCAGAATGCGAAAGTTATCGCGTTCGCGGCACAGGAGATCGTAATCGACGTTGTTCGTAACCCGGCACTGAATTTGCTCCGCCACCACGCCGACAATCTGAGTGAAGGTTTGCAGACGCTCGTACTCTTTTTCGCTCCAGGGACGATCGTCGTTGCGGATAAATTCGCAGCCGCCAAAAATGCGCCCATCCGCCGCCAGCGGCAGCAGGCAGTAGTGGCCGAACGGTGCGTAAAGTTCGCCAGAAGCCAGTTGCGGCCAGGTTTCAGAAAATTCGTGATAATTGCAGTGCAGGGCATCGGGGCGAGAGAGAATACGGCGGATCGGGCCGTGGGCCAGCACGGTTTCATCTTCGTAGATGACGGGTTTGCCGTTATCGCGCGTGGCGTACCAGGACGCGCGCTGTGTCTGCGCTTGCCACAACACAATCGCCGCGCTGTCGGCAAGCGCCGAGCGCTTTACCAGTTGCGAAAGCGCCTCGCTTAGCGATTGCAGGTCGGGCTGCTGTAACAATGTGCGAGTGATGTCGAACAATCCTTGCTGCCCGAGATCGCTCATCGGTGTATACGACATATTGCTTTTCCAGGAAAGTACCGCTGCGCGGTGCAAAAGGTACATGAATTATAGGTATTCTTTTTAAACGTCTGCCGGATGGCGGCTACGCCTTATCCGGCCTACGGACAACGCGTTAGCCGTAGGCCCGGTAAGCGTAGCGCCACCGGGCAATATAATCAGCAAATACGCGGCAGCGGTTCGGCATGCGGTAAATCCAGCGTGCGCTTCACGCCGTAAAGACCGGCCAGACGCACGCCTTTACGTTCGACCACTTCGCCAATCAGTGCCGCATCGCGCCCCAGCGGATGGGCATGCAACGCCGCCAACACCTGCCCGGTCGCCTGACGTTCAACGGCAATGACCAGCTTGCCTTCGTTTGCGAAGTTGAGCGCATCCAGACCCAGCAGTTCACATACTCCACGAACGGCAGGTTTCACGGGAAGTGCAGATTCGGACAGCTCAATGCCAAAACCGCAGGCGGCGGCAAACTCATGGGCGACCGCGTTCACGCCGCCACGCGTCGCGTCGCGCAGAGCTTTCACGCCGGGAATATCGCGCAACGACTGAACCAGCGGAGTTAATACCGCGCAGTCGCTGACCAGTTCGCCATCCAGTCCTAACTGTTCACGCAGATTAAGAATAGTGGCACCGTGATCGCCCAGCGTGCCGCTGACCAGCAGCACGTCGCCCGCAGCCAGGGTCTGCGCCCCCCAGTGAATATTGGCCGGAATCGCCCCCATGCCTGCGGTGTTGATGAACAATTTGTCCGCTGCGCCACGTTGAACAACTTTGGTATCGCCGGTCACGATCGCAATATTGGCCTCGCGCGCGGTGGCGGCCATGCTGTTTACCACGCTTTTCAGCGTCTCCATTGGCAGCCCTTCTTCGAGGATAAAGCCGCAGGAGAGATAGCGAGGGATTGCGCCGCTGACGGCGACGTCATTGGCGGTACCGCAGATCGCCAGCTTGCCGATGTTGCCGCCGGGGAAAAACAGCGGGTCAATGACGTAGCTGTCGGTAGAGAACGCCAGCCGATCGCCTTCAGCGACCAGTTGCGCCAGTTCCAGGCGCGCCTGATCTTCCTGCTCCGCCAGCCACGGGTTAGCGAAGGCTTCCATAAACAGACTGTTAATCAGTTGCTGCATGGCCTGACCGCCGCTGCCGTGGGCGAGTTGTACGCTGTTCATGCTTCACACTCCTGCTGACGATACTGATACCAGGCGGCGCATGCGCCTTCTGAAGAGACCATCAGTGCGCCGAAGGCGGTCTCTGGATTACAGGTCTTGCCAAACAACGGGCACTGATGCGGTTTACATTTCCCGGTCAGCACTTCGCCGCAGCGGGCGCGCGGGTCGTCGTAAACCTGCTGAGGTGCCGGGCGGAAATGCGCTTCAGCATCAAAACGCTGATAGTCAGGCGTCAAATGCACGCCGGACGATTCAATCACCCCCAGGCCGCGCCACTCGCTGTCGCCGGTGACGCAAAACACGTCGGCAATAGCCTGTTGCGCCAACAGGTTGCCGGCGTCCGGCACCACGCGACGGTACTGGTTCTCGACCTGGCTGTGGGCCGCTATTTTCTGCTCAACCAGCATCACGACGCCTTGCAGTAGATCAAGGGGTTCGAATCCAGCGACCACCAGCGGACGATGAAACTCGCTGGCGATAAAATGATAGGCGTCGGTACCGATCACCATGCTGACGTGGCCCGGCGCGAGGAACGCGTCAATGCCGTTATCGGGCTGCTCCAGCAGACTGCGCAGGGTTGGAATGAGCGTGATGTGCTGGCAGAAGAAGTAAAAATTCTGCACGTCGCGCAGTTTTGCCTGTTGCAGGGTAATGGCGGTCGTCGGCATGGTCGTTTCAAAGCCGAGACCGAAAAATACGACTTTACGCGTTGGGTTTTCCTGCGCCAGTTTGAGCGCATCCATCGGCGAGTAGACGATGCGAATATCCGCACCGCGCGCTTTCGCCTGCAACAGCGAGCCTTGTTTCCCCGGCACGCGCATGGCGTCGCCAAAGGTACAGAAAATCACCTCCGGATGGCTGGCAATTTCTACGCAGCTGTCGATACGTCCCATCGGCAGTACGCAGACCGGACAGCCCGGGCCGTGGATAAACTCCACGTTATCAGGGAGCAACTGGTCGAGACCAAATTTGAAGATTGCGTGCGTATGGCCGCCGCAGACTTCCATAATGCGCAACGGACGTTCGGCGGTGTACGGCAGATGCACGGCACGTTCACGCAGGTGCTCAATCAGTTGCATCACCTGTTCCGGCGCGCGGTATTCGTCAACAAAACGCATTATTTTTCCTCGCCATACAGCAAAGCGCCGACGTCCGGCTCAACATCAAACATGTTCTGGAGCGCATCGAGCGTGTCGCGCGCTTCGGCTTCGTTAATCACGCTCATGGCAAAACCGACGTGGACCAGTACCCACTGGCCCAGACGAGGTTCGCCGTGCTCATCACAACTGCCGACCAGCGTCAGATCAACGTCGCGCTGAATGCCGCAAACGTCGACTTTCGCCAGATTACCTTCAATGGTGCGGATTTGGCCGGGAACGCCTATGCACATCGCTGTGCCTCCAGCCAGTTCAGCCACAGATCCATCCCTTCGCCGCTGGTGGCGGAAATCAGGATGATCTCGATATCCGGATTAACTTCCCGGGCGCTGGCAATGCACTTCTCAACGTCGAAATTCAGGTACGGTAGCAGGTCGACTTTGTTGAGCAGCATCAGCGAGGCGGCGGCGAACATATGCGGGTATTTCAGCGGCTTGTCTTCGCCTTCGGTGACAGAAAGCACCGCCACTTTATGGCGTTCACCGAGATCAAAACTCGCCGGGCAGACGAGATTGCCGACGTTTTCGATAAACAGAATGCCGTGGTCTTCGAGCGGCAGGCGCGGCGCGGCATCGGCAATCATCTGCGCATCAAGGTGGCAGCCCTTACCGGTGTTAACCTGAATCGCCGGTGTGCCGGTGGCGCGAATGCGGGCGGCATCGTTGACCGTTTGCTGGTCGCCTTCAATGACGGCGCACGGCACGCTGTCTTTCAGTTTCATCAGCGTTTCGGTGAGCAACGTTGTTTTACCGGAACCCGGGCTGGAGACGAGGTTGAGCACCAGTTGCTGTCGCGCAGCGAAGCGGGCGCGGTTACGTTCGGCCAGACGGTTGTTCTTATCCAGTACGTCGATTTCCACTTCCAGCATACGCCGCTGGCTCATGCCTGGCGCATGGGTTCCGGCTTCACCGTGACCGTAGTGCAGATCGCCTTCTTCGGTCTGGCTCGGGGTGAATTCGGACGTTTTGATGCCGGTAATATTCAGCGCCGGGCGAGCTGCCGGGGCAAAAGGCGCGCTGCGAAACGCGGAATGAGGGTTATGCTCATCACCCTCTATATAAAGGTTGCCTTCAGCGCAACCGCATGTTGTACACATCGCTCACTCCTGATCTATTTCTATTCGTCGAATCTGTAATCCGTCATCGGCCACGATCTGCAACGTGTCGCTATTGCATTGCGGGCAGCGGCGTACGCGTTGGGTCAGTAAGGTGACGTATTGCTGACAGGATTCACACCAGCATTCGGCTTCTTGTTCCTCGAGGTGCAGTTTACAACCTTCCGCAACGGTGCCACGGCATACCAGATCAAAACAAAAGGAGAGAGCGCTGGTTTCTACGCAAGAAAATGCGCCAATTTTGAGCCAGACCCCAGTTATCCGTTTTGCGCCGTGCGCGACGGCCTGTTGTTCGATCAATTCCAGTGCCCGCTGGCAGAGGGTAATTTCGTGCATATCGCCTCCCGATGTAATGGGCAGGGATAAGCAATAACTATGCCAGCCTGAAATTTGCGGTGGTTTGTCGATGACGACGATGACGAAATGACATGTCATTTGAGCGTCGACAGCCGTCATTTATTTTTAAATTCATGCAAAAACAAATGGTTAAAAACTGGCATGGAAAATGCTTATGGCAGGCTATCTCTGTTAAACGGGTAACCTGACATGACTATTTGGGAAATAAGCGAAAAAGCCGATTACATCGCGCAGCGGCATCGTCGCCTACAAGACCAGTGGCATATTTACTGCAACTCGCTGGTTCAGGGGATCACCCTGTCGAAAGCGCGTCTGCACCATGCGATGAGCTGCGCGCCGGATAAAGATCTCTGTTTCGTACTGTTCGAACACTTTCGTATCACCGTCACGATGGCGGATGGCTTTAACAGCCACACCATCGAGTATTACGTCGAAACAAAAGATGGCGAAGATAAGCAACTGATTGCACAGGCGCAGTTGAGTATTGACGGCCAAGTGGATGAGCGGGTCAGCAACCGTGAGCGCGAGCAGGTGCTGGAACACTATCTCGATAAAATCGCCAGCGTTTATGACCGCCTGTATACCGCCGTTGAGAGCGGTTCGCCGATCAATCTGAGCCAACTGGTGGTGGGACAAAACCCGGCGGCCTGAATGCGGCGTTTCGCCTCGTGATGTCGTCTTATCGGCCATCACGAAGATTTGAGGGACAGACGTGTCGAACAGTGTCGAAACCGACATTTCATCGGCATGTTTTCGTCAAAAATGACTATCACCTGAGGAATGCCTGGTGAATCGTTTTGTAATTGCTGACTCCACGCTCTGTATCGGCTGCCACACCTGTGAGGCCGCCTGTTCAGAGACGCATCGCCAGCACGGCCTGCAGTCTATGCCGCGCCTGAAAGTGATGCTGAATGAAAAAGAATCTGCGCCGCAGCTTTGTCATCACTGTGAAGATGCCCCCTGCGCCACCGTGTGTCCGGTCAACGCCATTAACCGGGTGGATGGTGCCGTACAGCTCAATGAAAGCCTGTGCGTGAGCTGCAAACTGTGCGGCATCGCCTGTCCGTTTGGCGCGATCGAATTTTCCGGCAGCCGTCCGCTGCACATCCCGGCCAACGCCAATACGTCGAAAGCCCCGCCTGCGCCACCGGCACCGGCTCGCGTCAGTACGTTGCTGGACTGGGTTCCGGGCGTGCGCGCCATCGCGGTGAAGTGCGATCTGTGCAGCTTTGATGAACAAGGCCCGGCCTGCGTACGGATGTGTCCGACGAAAGCCCTGCATCTGGTGAACAACATGGATATCGCCCGCGCCAGCAAACGGAAACGTGAGCTGACTTTCAATACTGACTTCGGCGATCTCTCCTTGTTTCAGCAGGCTCAGAGTGGGGAGGCAAAATGAGCGCAATTTCACTGATCACCAGCGGCGTGGCCTGGTTTGCCGCCGCCGCCGTCCTGGCATTTCTGTTCTCTTTTCATAAAGCGCTGAGCGGCTGGGTCGCTGGCGTAGGCGGTGCGGTGGGCAGCTTGTGTACCGCCGCGGCGGGTTTCTCCGTGCTCATCAACGCTGTCGCGGTGCGCGGCATGATGCCGTTTATCGGTCACAGCGTGCAAATCACCCCGCTGAATGCCATCTGGCTGATTACGCTAGGGTTGTGTGGATTATTTATCAGTCTGTACAACATCGACTGGCATCGTCATCCGCAGGTCAAAGCTAACGGCCTGCTGGTGAATCTGCTGATGGCCGCGGCGGTGTGCGCGGTTGTCGCCAGCAATCTCGGCACGCTGGTGGTGATGGCGGAAATCATGGCGCTGTGTGCGGTGTTCCTGACCGGATGTAGCAAAGAAGGCAAGCTGTGGTTCGCGCTGGGGCGTCTCGGTACGCTGCTGCTGGCGATTGCCTGCTATCTGGTGTGGCAGCGCTACGGCACCCTGGAGTTACGCCTGCTCGATCTGCGCACACAGGAACTGCCGCTGGGTTCTGACATCTGGCTGCTCGGCGTGGCGGGCTTTGGTCTGCTGGCCGGAATTATTCCGCTGCACGGATGGGTGCCGCAGGCACACGCGAACGCCAGCGCCCCGGCGGCGGCGCTGTTCTCCACCGTGGTGATGAAGGTCGGTCTGCTGGGCATTCTCTCGTTATCGCTGATTGGCGGTAATGCGCCGCTGTGGTGGGGCGTGTTACTGCTGGTGCTCGGCATGATCACCGCGTTTGTCGGCGGTCTGTATGCGCTGATGGAGCACAATATTCAGCGCCTGCTGGCGTATCACACGCTGGAAAACATCGGCATTATTTTGCTCGGTCTCGGCGCAGGTGTGACCGGGATTGCTCTCAATCAACCGGCGCTGATTGCCCTTGGCCTGACCGGTGGTCTCTATCACCTGGTGAACCACAGCCTGTTCAAAAGCGTACTGTTTCTCGGTGCGGGCAGCATCTGGTTTCGTACCGGACATCGCGATATCGAAAAACTGGGTGGCATCGGCAAACGCATGCCGGTTATTTCCATTGCGATGCTGGTGGGGCTGATGGCGATGGCTGCACTGCCGCCGCTGAACGGTTTTGCTGGCGAGTGGGTGATTTACCAGTCCTTCTTCAAACTGGGCAACAGCGGCGCGTTTATTGGTCGTCTGTTGGGGCCACTACTGGCGGTCGGACTGGCGATTACCGGTGCGCTGGCGGTGATGTGTATGGCGAAAGTGTATGGCGTTACCTTCCTCGGCGCACCGCGCACGAAAGAGGCGGAAAACGCCTGCTGTGCGCCGATCCTGATGGGCGTCAGCGTCGTGGCGCTGGCGATTTGCTGTGTACTCGGCGGGGTTGCCGCACCGTGGCTGTTGCCGCTGCTGGCGACAGCCGTACCGCTGCCGCTGGAAACCGCCAATACCACCGTATCGCAACCCATGATCACGCTGCTACTGATCGCCTGTCCGCTGCTGCCGTTCATCATCATGGCGGTGTTCAAAGGCAACCGTCTGCCATCGCGTTCATGCGGGACGGCATGGGTCTGTGGCTACGATCATGAGCAGTCGATGGTCATTACCGCGCACGGTTTCGCGATGCCGGTGAAAGAAGCTTTTGCTCCGGTCCTCAAACTGCGTAAGTGGCTCAACCCGGTATCGCGGGTTCCGGGCTGGCAGAGCGCGGCAATACCGGTGCTGTTCCGTCGCCTGGCGCTGATCGAACTGGCCGTGCTGGTGGTGATTGTGGTTTCACGAGGAGCCTGAGAATGAGTGTTTTATATCCGTTAATTCAGGCGCTGGTGTTATTTGCCGCTGCGCCGCTGCTATCCGGCGTGACCCGCGTGGCGCGTGCCCGTCTGCACAATCGTCGCGGTCCGGGCGTGTTGCAGGAGTATCGCGACCTGATCAAATTGCTGGGCCGCCAGAGCGTCGCGCCAGCGGACGCTGGCTGGGTCTTTCGTCTGACGCCGTTTGTGATGGTAGGCGTCATGCTGACCATCGCCACCGCGCTGCCAGTGGTCACTGTGGGTTCACCACTGCCGCAACTGGGCGATTTGATCACCCTGATCTATCTGTTCGCCATTGCCCGTTTCTTCTTTTCCATTGCCGGTCTGGATACCGGTAGCCCGTTCACGGCGATCGGCGCCAGTCGCGAAGCGATGCTCGGCGTGCTGGTGGAGCCGATCCTGCTGCTGGGGTTATGGGTCGCCGCGCAGGTCGCGGGTTCCACCCATATCAGCAATATCACCGATACGATCTATCACTGGCCAGCAGCCCGCAGCATTCCGCTGATTTTGGCACTGTGCGCCTGTGCGTTCGCCACCTTTATCGAAATGGGCAAACTACCGTTCGATCTGGCGGAAGCGGAGCAGGAGCTACAGGAAGGGCCGCTGACCGAATACAGCGGCAGCGGTTTTGCGGTGCTGAAGTGGGGCATTAGCCTGAAGCAGCTGGTGGTTCTGCAAATGTTTGTCGGCGTGTTCCTGCCGTGGGGACAGATGGAAACGTTCAGCGCAGGTGGACTGCTGCTGGCGCTGGTGATTGCCATCGTCAAGCTGCTTGTCGGCGTACTGGTGATTGCTCTGTTTGAAAACAGCATGGCGCGTCTGCGTTTTTGCGCCACTTCACGCGTGACCTGGGCCGGTTTTGGGTTTGCGTTTTTAGCGTTCGTCTCCTTGCTGGTGGCGTGATTTAAGAGAGTTTGAGCATGTCTGAAGAAAAATTAGGTCAACAATACCTTGCCGCACTGCACCAGGCGTTTCCTGGCGTGGTGCTGGACGAAGCCTGGCAGACCCGGGATCAGCTGACCATCACCGTGAAGGTCAACTATCTGCCGGAAGTGGTCGAATTCCTTTACTACAAGCAGGGCGGGTGGCTCTCCGTACTGTTCGGCAATGATGAACGCCAGCTGTGTGGTCACTACGCGGTGTACTACGTGCTGTCGATGGAGCAGGGCACCAAATGCTGGATTACCGTCCGTGTTGAAGTTGATGCCAATAAGCTGGAATTCCCGTCCGTCACCCCGCGCGTGCCGGCTGCCGTCTGGGGCGAGCGCGAAGTGCGCGACATGTACGGTCTGATCCCGGTCGGTCTGCCGGACGAACGCCGTCTGGTGCTGCCGGATGACTGGCCGGACGAACTCTATCCGTTGCGTAAAGACAGCATGGATTATCGTCAGCGCCCGGCGCCAACCACCGATGCGGAAACCTACGAGTTTATCAACGAACTGGGTGACAAGAAAAATAACGTGGTGCCGATTGGCCCGCTGCACGTCACGTCGGATGAACCGGGACATTTCCGCCTGTTTGTTGATGGCGAAAATATTATCGACGCCGATTACCGCCTGTTCTATGTCCATCGTGGCATGGAAAAACTGGCGGAAACCCGGATGGGCTACAACGAAGTCACCTTCCTGTCGGATCGCGTTTGCGGGATCTGCGGCTTTGCCCACAGCACCGCGTATACCACCTCCGTGGAAAACGCGATGGGCATCGTGGTGCCGGAACGCGCGCAGATGATTCGCGCCATTCTGCTGGAGGTGGAGCGTCTGCACTCCCATCTGCTGAACCTCGGTCTGGCCTGTCACTTCACCGGTTTTGACTCCGGTTTTATGCAGTTCTTCCGCGTCCGCGAAACCTCCATGAAGATGGCGGAGATCCTGACCGGGGCGCGTAAGACCTACGGTCTGAACCTGATCGGCGGGATTCGTCGCGATCTACTGAAAGAGGACATGATCCAGACCCGCCAACTGGCGCAACAGATGCGTCGCGACGTGCAGGAACTGGTGGATATGCTGCTCAGTACGCCGAACATGGAACAGCGCACTGTGGGAATCGGTCGTCTGGATCCAGAGATTGCGCGTGATTTCAGTAACGTTGGGCCGATGGTTCGCGCCAGCGGTCACGCCCGTGACACTCGCGCCGATCACCCGTTTGTCGGTTACGGCTTGCTGCCGATGACGGTTCACAGCGAACAGGGCTGCGACGTGATCTCGCGTCTGAAGGTACGTATCAACGAAGTGTACACCGCGCTGAATATGATCGACTTCGGTCTGGACAACCTGCCCGGCGGTCCGCTGATGGTGGAAGGCTTCACCTACATTCCGCATCGCTTTGCGCTGGGTTTCTCCGAAGCGCCGCGCGGTGACGATATTCACTGGAGCATGACCGGCGACAACCAGAAGCTGTACCGCTGGCGCTGCCGTGCGGCGACGTATGCCAACTGGCCGACCCTGCGTTACATGCTGCGCGGCAACACCGTTTCTGATGCACCGCTGATTATCGGTAGCCTTGACCCTTGCTACTCCTGTACTGACCGCATGACCGTGGTGGATGTGCGTAAGAAGAAGAGCAAGGTCGTGCCATACAAAGAACTTGAGCGCTACAGCATTGAGCGTAAAAACTCGCCGCTGAAATAAGGAATCGCCATGTTTACCTTTATCAAAAAAGTCATCAAAACCGGCGCGCCGACTTCGTCTTATCCGCTGGAGCCGATTGCGGTTGATAAAAACTTCCGCGGTAAGCCGGAGCACAATCCGCAGCAGTGCATTGGCTGTGCGGCCTGCGTGAATGCCTGCCCGTCGAATGCGTTGACGGTGGAAACCGATCTGGCCAGCAGCGAACTGGCCTGGCAGTTCAACCTCGGGCGCTGCATTTTCTGCGCCCGTTGTGAAGAAGTGTGCCCGACGGCGGCGATCAAGCTTTCGCAGGAGTATGAACTGGCGGTGTGGAAGAAAGAGGATTTCCTCCAGCAATCTCGTTTTGCGCTGTGCAACTGCCGCGTATGCCATCGTCCTTTCGCGGTCCAGAAAGAGATTGATTACGCCATTGCGCTGCTTAAGCACAACGGCGACAGCCGCGCGGAACATCACCGTGAAAGCTTTGAGACCTGCCCGGACTGCAAACGGCAGAAGTGCCTGGTGCCGTCCGACCGAATTGAACTGACCCGCCATATGAAAGAGGCCAGCTGATGAGCAATTTATTAGGCCCGCGTGACGCGAACGGTATTCCGGTACCGATGACGGTGGATGAGTCCATCGCCAGCATGAAGGCGTCATTACTGAAAAACATCAAGCGTTCAGCCTATGTTTACCGTGTGGACTGCGGCGGCTGTAACGGCTGTGAAATTGAAATTTTCGCGACCTTATCACCGTTGTTCGACGCCGAACGCTTCGGTATCAAAGTCGTACCGTCACCGCGTCATGCGGACATTCTGCTCTTCACCGGCGCGGTTACCCGTGCAATGCGTTCCCCGGCGCTGCGTGCCTGGCAGTCTGCGCCCGATCCGAAAATCTGTATCTCTTACGGTGCCTGCGGCAACAGCGGCGGTATCTTCCATGACCTGTACTGCGTCTGGGGCGGCACCGACAAAATTGTGCCGGTGGATGTATATATTCCGGGATGCCCGCCGACGCCTGCGGCAACGCTGTACGGTTTTGCGATGGCGTTGGGCCTGCTGGAGCAGAAAATTCATGCTCGTGCGCCAGGCGAGCTGGACGATCAGCCAGCGGAAATTCTGCATCCGGACATGGTTCAGCCGCTGCGCGTGAAGGTCGATCGCGAGGCGCGTCGACTGGCCGGTTATCGCTATGGGCGTCAGATTGCGGATGATTACCTGCGCCAGCTCGGTCAGGGTGAACATCAGGTGGCGCGCTGGCTGGAAGCGGAAAGCGATCCGCGCCTGACCGAGATCGTCACGCACCTGAATCAGGTTGTCGAAGAGGCGCGTATCCGATGAGTGAAACGGTGGTGTTCAGTCAACTGAGCCGTAAGTTTATTGATGAGAACGATGCGACGCCCGCCGAGGCGCAGCAGGTTGTCTATTACAGTCTGGCGATTGGTCACCATCTTGGGATCATCGATTGCCTGGAAGCCGCGCTGACCTGTCCGTGGGAGGCGTATCTGGCGTGGATTGCCACGCTGGAAGAGGGCAGCGAGGCTCGTCGGAAGATGGAAGGGGTGCCGAAGTACGGCGAGATCGTCATCGATTTTAATCATGTGCAAATGCTGGCGCACGCGTTCGATCGTGCGCTCGCGGTACAGACCCCGGAGCAGCAGGCATGGAGTAAACAGATGCTCAGCATGCTGCATGATATTCATCAGGAGAGCGCTATTTACCTGATGGTAAGGAGACACCGTGACTGACGTTTTATTGTGTGTTGGCAACAGCATGATGGGTGATGACGGCGCGGGTCCGCTGCTGGCAGAAAAATGCGCGGCGCAGGCGAAAGGCAACTGGGTGGTCATCGACGGAGGCAGTGCGCCGGAAAATGACATCGTGGCCATTCGCGAACTGCGCCCGGATCGTCTGCTGATCGTGGATGCCACCGACATGGGGTTGAATCCCGGCGAGATCCGCATTATCGATCCTGACGATATCGCCGAGATGTTCATGATGACGACCCACAATATGCCGCTGAATTATCTGGTTGATCAGCTTAAAGAAGATGTCGGCGAGGTGATCTTCCTCGGGATTCAGCCAGATATCGTCGGATTCTATTATCCCATGACTCAACCCATTAAGGATGCCGTCGACACCGTTTACCAGCGTCTCGACGGCTGGGAGGGCCACGGCGGCTTCGCGGAATTAGGCGCGTCGTGATTACATGCCGGATGACCGTCTGACCTCATCCGGCCTGTTCTTCTCTCACCTGTTCGATCACTAATTTCCCCTGCATTACCGCCACATTGACAATGGTGCCGGTCGGGAAACCCGCCTGTTCCAGCCAGTCGCCATTAATGGTTAACGACGCATGCCGGCTATAGCGGCGCGTATTACCGGTTTTCGGATCTTCATGGCGCTTTCTGACATAGCTCACCTTTAAACGACGAAACGGCCTGATGATAGCGACTTCCGGACTGCCAGCCTCAATAGTCATAAACGATTCCTTGTTACCCACGAACAGATGAAAATACCTGTATAAAATACCAGTAAAAAATACCAGTAAAAAAGGGAAGGGGCAAACCGGAAACTGGAAGGGAGATAGCGGAAATGGAATGCAAATGATGTAACGAGGGAAGGGAGGGCCGGACAGCGCGAGCGCCATCCGACATCCTGTTTACGCCAGATCCTGGCCGTTGCTGGCGATCACTTTTTTGTACCACCAGAACGATTTTTTACGGGTTCGCGCAAGCGTACCGTTGCCGGCATCATCGCGGTCGACATAGACGAACCCATACCGTTTGCTCATCTCCCCCGTCGACGCGGCCACCAGATCAATACAGCCCCAGGTGGTGTAACCCATCAGCGGCACGCCGTCCTCAATGGCGTCAGCCATCGCCCGGATGTGTTCGCGCAAATAGCGAATACGGTAATCGTCATTAATGTGGCCATCGGCATCGATTTCATCTTTTGCCCCGAGACCGTTTTCCACCAGGAACAGCGGTTTCTGGTAGCGGTCATACATCATGTTCATTGTGATGCGCAGGCCAAGTGGATCGATCCCCCACCCCCAGTCACTCACCGGAATGTACGGGTTGCGAAGTGACTTCACCACGTTCGCGGCACTGCTGTTCTTTGTGTTCATCTCCGCCGACGCGCAGCGCGACGTGTAATAGCTGAAAGAGACAAAATCGACGGTATTTTTCAGGATCGCATCATCTTCCGGAGCTTTCTCTATTACCACACCTTTTTCGCGAAACACGCGGGCAGAGTAAGCCGGATACGTGCCACGCGCCTGTACGTCAATGAAGAACAGGTTTTCACGATCTTTTTCCAGCGCTGTCCAGACATCTTCCGGCTTGCAGGAGTAGGGATAAAAATTACCGCCCGCCAGCATGCAGCCCACCTGGTTCTGCGGGTTGATCTCATGGGCGATTTTCGTCGCCAGCGCGCTGGCAATCAGCTCATGGTGCGCGGCCTGATATTTCACCTGATCCTGATTTTCCCCCTCTTCAAACACCAGCCCCGCGCCGGAGAACGGGCTGTGTAGCATGATGTTGATTTCATTGAATGTCAGCCAGTATTTCACCAGGCCGTCAAAGGCTTCAAAACAGGTACGCGCATAGCGGGTGAAAAACTCCACCATCTTGCGATTACGCCAGGAGCCGTATTCGGTAACCAGATGCATGGGCACGTCGAAGTGGCACAATGTCACCAGCGGTTCAATACCGTACTTTTTGCACTCGGCAAACACCGCGCGATAGAAAGCTATGCCTTCCTCGTTAGGCGTCAGTTCGTCGCCGTTGGGATAAATACGGCTCCAGGCAATTGAGGTGCGAAAGACGGTGAAGCCCATTTCCGCCATCAGGGCGATATCGTCTTTATAGCGATGGTAAAAATCGATTGCCTGATGGCTGGGATAAAATTCGTCATTCCGCAGTTGGAAACGTTTCTCCTGTCCCAGTTTGACCGGCATACGATGCTCGCCGTGCGGGATCATGTCGACAGTGGTCAGCCCTTTGCCGCCCTCCCGGTATGCGCCTTCAGCCTGGTTGGCGGCCAGTGCGCCGCCCCATAAAAATCCTTGCGGAAATACAGCCATAATAAACCTCAGTGAATAACAGTCAGACGCTGGCGCTTTTTACCGTAGATGGTTGTGCAGCCTGGTTTTTTCGTGCCTGTGCGGCAGCATCCTCGACGGGAATATCCTCAAAGCCCAGCAACAGCGTCAGAACAAACGACAACACCACCGCCAGCGCCATGACGCCGAACACCCAGACAATGGTCATGGGATTGGCCGGGTCGAAGAACTGAACGCTGGTAAACAGGCCCGGCGCCGCCATTGAGTGGCTGGCGAGTCCGGCCATTCCGGCGACGGCACCACAGATGAAGCCGCTGATCAGGCTGGCGATCAGCGGACGTTTCAGGCGTACCGCCACACCGTAGAGCGCGGGTTCCGAAATCCCTGCCATGATGGCCGAGGCCGCCGCTGCCAGCGCAGTCTGGCGCAGTTCCGGGTTTTTCGTTTTCCAGGCGACCGCCAGCGAGGAGCCGCCGAGCGACAGGTTGGCACCAATTTCGGACGGCATGACCATCCCTTCTTTGCCCGTTTCGGCGATGGTCTGGATGATGGTTGGCGTAAAGACGCGGTGCATCCCGGTCATCACCAACAGCGGCCACAGCGCGCCCATAATGGCGACAGACAGCCAGCCGAGATAGCCGTGAATGGTATAGACCAGCGCGGAAATCGCGCTACCAATCCAGATGCCAATCGGCCCAATCAGGACGATGGCCAGCGGTGCGGCGATCAGCACGATCAGCATGGGTTTCAGGAAGTTTTTGGTGACTGCGGGCGTAATGCGATCCACCCAGCGTTCGATGTATGACAGACACCAGGTCATGACCAGCGCCGGAATAACCGTATAGGTGTATTTCACTGCCGTGACCGGGATCAGCGCGAATTCAACGTGTTCGCCCTGTGCCGCTTTCGCCATCAGGTCGATAAAGCTTGGATGCACCAGCACCCCGGCAATGGCGATCGCCAGCGACATGTTGGTTTTAAATTTAATCGCCGCCGAGGCCGCCACCATTAACGGCAGGAAGAAGAAGGCGCCATCGCCGATCACGGTCAGGATCGTTAACGTGGAGGAGCCTTTTTCCAGCACGCCGGTCATTTCAAGGATCATCGCCAACAGTTTGAGCATCGATCCGCCGATAATCGCCGGGATCAGCGGAGACATGGTGCCGATCAGCGCATCGAGGATCCCCGCGCCAATGCGTCTGAGCGTCAGCCTGGGTTTGCCGACGGGTTCGGCAGGTTGCATATCGCCCGGCAGCAGGTTGACGACTTCACGATACGCCTGGGAGACGGTATTGCCGATGATCACCTGGCACTGGTTGTCGCTGCGAACGACGCCGAGTACGCCGCTGAGGGTTTTGAGCGCGGCACCGTCGACCCGCGTGTCATCTTTCACCACAAAACGCAGACGCGTCATGCAGTGTGTCACTGCGGTGATGTTGTCGACGCCGCCCAGAGCCGTCACCACGGAGCGCGCCAGCGCTGCATAATTCTTGGACATAGGATTTTTATCCTGTTTTATCAGTAGGGTACGTTTTATTTTTGCCGCACATTCGCCTGAGCGATTGTCGGTGATGAAACGCTGATGAGAAACCGGTTCCACAAAATCATGTATAGTTTATGTATTTCAGGCAATATTTAATTTCATCTATTTTCTTGAAGTGTGATTCAAGTCACTTATGGTTTTCTGGCGTGATTTAGCATCAGGGACAACCACGCGGCGGTGAAGTACACTGCATCTCATTGCGAGAAAAGGAAGAAAACTTATGACGACGATGCTGGAGGTAGCGCAGCGAGCCGGGGTGTCGAAGGCGACGGTCTCCAGGGTGCTTTCAGGGAATGGTTATGTCAGCCAGGAAACAAAGGATCGCGTATTTCAGGCGATTGAAGAGAGCGGTTATCGGCCTAACCTGCTGGCGCGTAGCCTTGCGGCGAAAACCAGTCAGACGCTGGGGCTGGTGGTGACTAACACCCTCTATCACGGCGTCTATTTTAGCGAATTGCTGTTTCATACCGCGCGGATGGCGGAAGATCAGGGCCGTCAGCTTCTGCTTGCTGATGGTAAGCATAGCGCGCAAGAGGAGCGCCAGGCGATTCAGTATCTGCTGGATTTGCGTTGCGACGCGATCATGATCTACCCGCGTTTTCTCAGCGTGGATGAGATCGATAAAATAATCGACAGCCACTCGCAGCCGATTATGGTGCTTAACCGCCGGTTACGGAAAAACAGCAGCCACTGCGTCTGGTGCGATCAAAAGCAGACCAGTTTTAACGCCGTGGCGGAACTGATTGCCGCAGGCCATCAGCAGATTGCCTTTATCACCGGTTCGATGGACTCCCCCACCGGGGTTGAACGCCTGTCGGGGTACAAAGAGGCGCTGACCCGACACGGCATTGCCGTCAATGACGACCTGATCGTCAAAGGCAAATGGACGCCAGCCTGCGGTGCCGCAGGGGTGGATGCACTGCTTTCTCGCGACGTGACGTTCAGCGCGCTGGTGGCCAGCAATGACGACATGGCGATTGGAGCCATCAAGCAATTGCATGACAAAGGGTTAGCCGTGCCATCGCAGGTGTCGGTGATTGGTTTTGACGATATCGCAATGGCGCCCTACACCATACCGGCGCTCTCCAGCGTCAAAATTCCGGTGACGGAGATGATTCAGGAGACCATTGGTCGACTCATTTTCATGCTGGACGGCGGGGCGTTTACGCCACCGAAAAGCTTCACCGGCACGTTGATTCGCCGTGATTCCGTTACGTCGATCGCGGCGCAGTAAAAATTGTCACCCGTCATCGTCATTCGTGACGATGACACCATAACAGTCACCCTCGATTTTTAAATATCGTTAAATTACAGCAAGATAAAAACTGGCATGATTTGTGTATGCTTCGGCACATTATCTGTCATTGCTGGAGAATTTGATGAACCGTTTCATCATTGCAGACGCCAATAAGTGCATTGGTTGCCGTACCTGTGAAGTGGCCTGCGTGGTCTCCCATCAGGAAAACCAGGACTGCGCGTCACTGACCCCTGAAACCTTTTTACCTCGCATCCATGTGATTAAAGGTGTGAATGTCTCGACGGCGACGCTGTGCCGCCAGTGTGAAGACGCGCCGTGTGCGAACGTCTGCCCGAACGGTGCCATCAGTCGTGATAAAGGTTTTGTTCATGTCATGCAGGAACGTTGCATTGGCTGCAAAACCTGCGTGGTGGCCTGCCCGTATGGCGCAATGGAAGTCGTGGTGCGTCCGGTTGTGCGTAACAGCGGTGCAGGCCTGAACGTACGGGCGGAAAAAGCGGAAGCTAACAAGTGCGATCTCTGTTATCACCGCGATGCCGGTCCGGCCTGTATGGAAGCCTGTCCGACGCATGCCCTGATTTGCGTTGACCGTAATAAGCTCGAGCAACTCAGCGCAGAAAAGCGTCGTCGCGCGGCGCTGGATTCTTCCGCTTCTTTGCTTTTCTGATTTCTGCCGCAAAAATCACTCAGGAAACGCGCTGGCATCAAGGGAATTCCCGGAAATTTTCGTAAAATACGTTTCCGGGAATGATGATGGCGAGAATGACTCAATGGCAACAAATACCCCTTCCGGCGCACAGCTCCGTATTCGCGGCAAAGTTCAGGGCGTCGGCTTTCGTCCCTTCGTCTGGCAACTGGCGCAGCAGCTTCAGTTGCATGGCGACGTCTGTAATGACGGCGATGGCGTGGTGGTTCGATTGCTGGAAGATCCCGCCCTGTTTATCCGTGAACTGCATGCCCACTGTCCGCCATTGGCGCGTATCGACAGCGTGGAGAGTGAGCCTTTTCGCTGGGCGCAGTTGCCCACTGAGTTCAGTATTCGCCAGAGTGCGGGCGGCACGATGAACACCCAGATTGTGCCCGATGCCGCGACGTGCCCGGAATGTCTTGCCGAAATGAATACGCCCGGAGAGCGGCGTTATCGCTATCCCTTTATCAACTGCACCCATTGCGGCCCGCGTTTTACCATTATCCGGGCGATGCCCTACGATCGTCCGTTTACCGTGATGGCGTCATTTCCGCTCTGCCCGCAATGCGACAGCGAGTATCGCGATCCTTATGATCGACGTTTTCACGCCCAGCCGGTGGCTTGTCCGGTGTGTGGTCCGCATCTGAGCTGGTTGAGCGGCGGACACCTTGCGGAAAAAGAGGCGGCATTGCAGGCTGCGGTGGAAATGCTGAAGGTCGGGGGCATTGTCGCTGTTAAGGGTATCGGCGGGTTTCATCTGGCCTGCGATGCGCGAAACAGCGATGCCGTGGCGCGGCTTCGTGCGCGTAAGCGCCGTCCGGCAAAACCGCTGGCGGTGATGCTGCCGGATGCGTCGGGTCTGCCGGAGGCGGCAACCCGACTGCTGAAAACGCCCGCGGCCCCGATTGTGCTGGTGGATAAGCAACATGTCTCCTCGCTGTGTGACGGTATTGCCCCAGGGTTGACGGAAGTCGGTGTGATGTTGCCCGCCAATCCGCTCCAGCACCTGTTGCTCCAGGCACTAAAGTGCCCGCTGGTGATGACCTCCGGCAATCTCAGCGGTAAACCTCCGGCCATCAGCAACGAACAGGCGCTTGAGGATTTACAGGATATTGCTGAGGGTTTCCTGTTACACAATCGCGACATCGTGCAGCGCATGGACGATTCCGTGGTGCGTGAAAGCGGTGAAATGCTGCGTCGCTCACGGGGGTATGTCCCGGACGCGCTGGCGTTACCGCCGGGGTTTCACCATATACCGCCGATACTCTGTCTGGGGGCGGATCTGAAAAACACCTTCTGCCTGGTGCGCGGTGAGCAGGCGGTGATCAGCCAGCATCTTGGCGATCTCAGCGACGACGGGATCCAACATCAGTGGCGTGACGCGCTGCGGTTAATCCAGACTATCTATGACTTCACGCCACAGCGCCTTGTTCGCGATGCCCATCCGGGGTATGTCTCCAGTCAGTGGGCCAGCGAGATGAACCTGCCGACGGAGATCGTGTTGCATCATCATGCTCATGCCGCCGCCTGTCTGGCCGAGCACGGCTGGCCGCTGGATGGTGGCGATGTTATCGCCCTGACGCTGGACGGCATCGGAATGGGCGAAGCGGGCGCGTTATGGGGCGGAGAGTGTCTGCGGGTGAACTACCGTGAGTGTGAACATCTTGGTGGACTGCCCGCTGTGGCGCTCGTCGGTGGCGATCTCGCCGCGAAGCAACCCTGGCGTAACCTGTTAGCACAGTGTCTGCGCTTTGTGCCTGACTGGCAGCATTATCCGGAAACGCGATACTTACAGCGACATAACTGGAACGTGCTGGCGCGAGCGATTGAGCGCGGGATTAACGCACCGCTGGCCTCGTCCTGCGGGCGTCTGTTCGATGCGGTTGCCGCCGCGCTGAACTGTGCGCCAGAATCGCTCAGCTATGAAGGCGAAGCAGCCTGCGCGCTGGAGGCGCTGGCGTCGCAATGCGCGGGTGTTAAACATCCGGTGACGCTACCGCTGGCGGGACGTCAACTGGATCTGACAACCTTCTGGTCGCAGTGGCTGAACTGGCAAGCAACGCCCGCTGAACGCGCATGGGCTTTCCACGATGCGCTGGCGCATGGGTTTGCCACGATGCTGCGCGAACAGGCCGCGGCGCGTGGCATCGACACGCTGGTGTTCAGCGGTGGCGTGATGCACAACCGGTTACTGTCGGCGCGACTGGCTGATTATCTGGCGGATTTCACGCTGTTGTTCCCGCAGCAGTTACCGGCCGGCGACGGCGGACTGTCGCTGGGACAGGGGGTGATTGCCGCGGCGCGTGGGATAGCGGAAGCATAAAAAAGCCCCGGGACTGGCGGGGCGAAACGACAAGCAATATCGCACATCCATGTACATGAGGTTAATCAATCAGTGGCGATATCGCCGGATGGCGACGCAGAGCGTCTTATCCGGCCTACAGAGGCAGCGTTTTCAGCAGGGCGAAAGCCTCCTTCATTCTGTCTTCACTCACCACGAAGGCGCAGAGCTGTCCTGCACCGTTTATCCCTTTGGCTACCATCCCGTCAGATTCTGCCGCAATGTGCCAGTGCAGATCGCGACGCTGGGTTTCGCCAGCCAGGTGCAGCGGCAGTTCCGGCGTTTTGATTTTGACTAACATGGCGGGCAACTTCAGCGGCGCGCTGCCGCCGAGCAGGTTTTTCTCCAGGTACATCGCGCTGAGCTGAATGGGCTGCAGGAACGGCAGAACCTGGCCGTTGATCTCCGCGCAGTCGCCAAGAGCGTAAATATCCGGGTTGCTGGTTTGCAGGTAACTGTCGACACAAACGCCGCGATTAATGGTTACACCGGCGCGACGCGCCAGCGCGGTTTCCGGGCGCAGGCCGGTGGCGGCAATCACCGCATCGACGTCGATGCTGCGCTCGCGATCGAACGTTGCACGAATACCGGATGCAGTTTTCTCCAGCTTCTGCAGCTGTGATTTCAGCAACAGGTGCACGCCCATATCGGTAAGACGATGCTGTAAGCGACTGCTCACTTCCGGCGGCATCAGCGAGGCGAGAAGGCTGGCGGCGTTATCTATCAGCGTGACCGCTTTACCTGCACGGCAGAAATCCATCGCCAGTTCGGTTCCAATCAACCCGCCGCCGACAATCAACACCCGTTGGGCGTCGCGCAACTGTGTTTCACAGGCGCGGTATTCCTGCTGGCTGTTCAATGTGAGCATTAACTCACATCCTGCTACCGGAGGAACAAAGGCCGCAGCGCCCGTGGCCAGCACCAGTTTGTCGTACTGCCACTGCTTGTCCTGGCTTTTTACCACGTGGGCATCGGCATCAATGTCGGTGACCCAGGTGTGTGGAAAGAGACGCAAAGCAAACTGTTCAGCAAATTCTCCCGCTGACTGACGGGTGAGGTCATCGGCGTGCTGCGCCTGGCTTATCACATGACTGAGATCGGGCTTGTTGTACTCATCCATGCTGTCAGCCGCAATCAGGGTTAACGGGACATTCGCGTCCTGTTTGCGAATGTTTTTGACTAACTGGCGGGCGGCGAAGCCCGAACCAATGATGACAATTCCCCGGCTCATTTTGCCTCCGTTGCCAGCACGTCGAAGACATCTTTGCCTAATGAACATTCCGGACACAGGAAGTTGTCCGGCACATCGCTCCACGGCGTACCTGGCGCGACGTCCTGCAACGGTTCACCTTTTGCCGGATCGTAAATCCACTGGCACACGCTGCACTGCATGCTCGGACCGAGGTCGGCTGCCGCTGCGGCGGCGCAGGCGCATGCTTCTTCTTTGGTTGGCGCGTTCACTGTCGCTTCCGGTAACGGCGCGAGCGCCCACTGACGCGCGATTTCGCGACCGTGCTGGCGGCACAGTTCCAGCGCATCCAGGTCCGGGCGCCATTTGGTCTTCAGGCTCAACGACATTTCAAAACCGGCATCCTGTAAACGGGTAGATAAGCGATCGACCGCTCCGCCGCTCCAGCCGTGGGAGCCAAAAGCGCTGGCGCGTTTGTTACGAAAACGCAGCCCGGTCATCTCTTCCACCAGACCGGCGATTTTCGGCATCATCACGTTGTTCATCGTGGAGGTGCCGACCAGCACGCCTTTAGAGCGGAAAACATTGGTCAGGATTTCGTTCTTATCACTGCGGGCGACGTTAAAAATTTTCACCGCTACGTTCGGGTCGACTTCGTTAATTCCCTGAGCAATCGTATCCGCCATCATGCGGGTGTTATTGGACATGGTGTCGTAGAAAATAGTGATGCGATCTTCCTGATAATCCGCCGCCCATTTCAGATACAGCTCAACAATCTGGGTCGGATTATCGCGCCAGACCACGCCGTGTGAGGTAGCAATCATATCGACCGGCAGATTGAAGCCGAGGATTTCGGTAATTTTTGGCGTCACCAGACGGCTGAACGGCGTCAGGATGTTGGCGTAGTAGCGCTGGCACTGTTCGAACAGTTCGGTTTGATCCACTTCATCGTTAAACAGGCGTTCGTCGCAGTAGTGCTGACCGAAAGCGTCGTTACTGAACAGGACGGCATCGCCGGTCATGTAGGTCATCATGCTGTCCGGCCAGTGCAGCATCGGGGTTTCTACGAAGATCAACTGTTTGCCGTTGCCGATATCCAGCGTATCGCCGGTTTTCACGACGTTAAAATTCCACTCCGGATGGTGGTGGTGACCGGTAATCGAGTCAATCGCGTTGGCGGTGCAGTAGATAGGGATGTCCGGGATCTGCGTCATCAGCTCGGTCAGTGCCCCGGCGTGATCTTCTTCCGCATGGTTGATAATGATGTAATCGATGTCTGCGAGGTCAATTTCATTACGCAGGTTCTGCACGAATTCACGGCTGAATTTATGATCGACGGTATCGATCAGGACATTCTTTTCTTCACGGATGAGATAGCTGTTGTAGCTGCTGCCGCGCAGCGTTTTGTATTCGGTTCCGTGGAAATCACGCACTTCCCAGTCACGTTGGCCAACCCAATGGATATTATTTTTAACCAGAATAGACATAGCAACCTCAATTCATTCAGCGTTGTTCAAATAAGTTGTTTCGCTTATTGCATGTCGCGTGCCAATTTTTTATCTGTTTGATTTATAGTGCTTTAAAATTTTATACCCATTAAATGGTAGTCAAAAAGACTATTCATAACACAGTCAATATGACAGTATGGGTTGTCAAAATGACAGTGAGGACTGCATGAGTTTTTCTGTTGATGTGCTGGCGGGTATCGCCATTGAATTACAGCGCGGGGTGGGTCATCAGGATCGTTTTCAACGTCTGATTACCACGCTGCGCCAGGTGCTGGAATGCGACGCCTCTGCGCTGCTGCGCTATGAGGCGCGCCAGTTTATCCCGCTGGCGATTGACGGTCTCGCACGCGATGTGCTCGGCAGGCGTTTTACCCTGGAAGGGCATCCCCGACTGGAGGCCATCGCCCGCGCCGGGGACGTGGTGCGCTTTCCGGCAGACAGCTCCCTGCCCGATCCGTATGACGGGTTGATCCCAGGGCAGGAGAGTCTGAAAGTGCACGCCTGTATTGGGTTGCCGCTTTTTGCCGGGCAGAACTTGATCGGTGCGCTGACCCTCGACGGCATGGCGCCGGATCAGTTTGATGTCTTCAGCGATGAGGAGTTACGGCTCATCGCCGCGCTGGCTGCTGGTGCATTGAGCAATGCGCTGCTGATTGAACAGCTGGAAAGTCAGAATATGCTGCCGGGGTCGAGTACCGATTTCGAACAGGTAAAAGAGACGCAGATGATTGGTCTCTCGCCGAACATGATGCAGCTGAAAAAAGAGATCGAGATTGTGGCAGGCTCCGATCTCAACGTATTAATCAGCGGCGAAACCGGTACCGGGAAAGAACTGGTGGCGAAGGCGATCCACGAAGGTTCACCTCGCGCGGTCAACCCACTGGTCTATCTGAACTGCGCCGCGCTGCCGGAAAGCGTGGCGGAGAGCGAGCTGTTTGGTCATGTGAAAGGGGCGTTTACCGGGGCCATCAGCAACCGTAGCGGCAAGTTTGAAATGGCCGATAACGGCACGCTGTTTCTCGACGAAATTGGTGAACTGTCGCTGGCGCTGCAGGCCAAACTGCTGCGTGTATTGCAGTACGGCGATATTCAGCGCGTCGGTGATGATCGCAGCCTGCGCGTGGATGTGCGCGTGCTGGCCGCAACCAATCGCGATCTACGCGAAGAGGTGCTGGCGGGGCGTTTTCGAGCCGACTTGTTCCATCGCCTGAGCGTGTTCCCGCTTTCCGTCCCTCCGCTACGTGAACGCGGTGAGGATGTGGTGCTGCTGGCAGGCTATTTTTGCGAGCAGTGTCGACTGCGGCTGGGGCTTTCCCGCGTGGTGCTCAGTCCAGGGGCGCGTAGCCATTTGCTGAATTACGGCTGGCCGGGTAACGTGCGTGAACTGGAACATGCGATTCATCGGGCAGTGGTGCTGGCACGGGCAACCCGGGCCGGAGACGAAGTGGTACTGGAAGCGAAGCATTTCGCGTTGCAGGAAGAGGCCATGACGCTGCAACCAGAAGTGGCAGCGGATTTACCACGCAACCACAATCTGCGTGATGCGACGGAGGCGTTCCAGCGAGAGATGATTCGCCAGGCGCTGGCGCAACATAATCACAACTGGGCGGCCAGCGCGCGGGCGCTTGAAACGGACGTCGCCAACCTGCACCGGCTGGCGAAGCGTCTGGGGTTGAAGGATTAGATAATCCCGGCCTGGTAGAAATCCTGCAGGTTGATGGCCCCGGTGAGCTTACCGGTTTCATCCACCACCGGTGCGGCGGTGATTTTGCGTTTCATCAGAATCTCTTTGGCATCAATCGCCCGGCTTTCTGCCTGCAGGGTGATGCCGTTATGGGTCATCGCTTCACTGACCGGCGTGGTGAGTGCGCCACCGCCAACCAGCCAGCGACGCAGGTCACCGTCGGTAAAGACGCCTTTTACCTGCATCTGGTCGTCGCACACGGCGACCAGACCCAGACCGGTACGGCTTAATTCCAGCATCGCGTCCATCACGCTGGTGGCGAGCTGAACCTGTGGGACGGCGTCGTCGCGGCGCATCAGGTGATGCACTTTATTGAGCAAACGTGCGCCCAGCGCACCAGCCGGATGCGAGCGGGCAAAATCCTCTTCATTGAAGCCGCGAGCCTGCATGACCGCCATGGCCAGCGCATCGCCCATCATCAGGGTATTGACGGTGCTGGAGGTTGGCGCCAGGTGCATCGGGCAGGCTTCGCGCTCAACGGAAATATCCAGAACGGCTTTCGCCGCCAGGCCCAACGGTGAATTGGGTTTGCCGGTCATTGCCAGCAGGGCGATGGATTTATCTTCCAGGCGCGGGATGATGAGATCCAGCTCTTTTGCGCCGCCGGAATAGGAGATGAACAACATCACGTCGCGGCTTTCGATCATCCCCAGATCGCCATGTAGCGCTTCGGCAGGATGAACAAAAAAGGCCGGGGTGCCGGTACTGGCGAGCGTCGCGGCGATTTTCTTACCAATATGACCCGACTTGCCGATACCCGAAACAATCACTTTGCCTTCGCAGTGGATAATGATATTGGCGGCACGGATAAAATCATCGCCCAGACGTTCCGGCAGACGGCTTGCTTCCTGTAATTCCAGCATTAACGTCTGACGACCCGCGTTCAGTAGTGCATCACTCATTGGTTTCTCCGGTTATGATAACGGTAATCCCTTTCTCTTCCAGCGCCTGACGAAATGCGGGATCAATACCCGCGTCGGTAATCAGTTTGTCGACGCTTTCCAGACTGCACACAACATTCGGACTCTTGCGGCCAAACTTTGATGAGTCCGCCATCAGAATGACTTCGCGAGCGGCGTTGCACATCGCTTTGCTGACGGTATAGACCTCATTAAAAGTGGTCACGCCGGCATTGAGATCAATGCCGTCAGTGCCCATGAAGAGTTTATCAAAACTGAACTGCTCAAAGGCGTTTTCCGCGAGTTGTCCGTGAAATGAGGCTGATTTTTTACGGAAGGTTCCGCCAGGCATCAGGATGGTTTGTTCGTTGTCTAACTCGGACAGCGCGTTGACAATGTGCAGGCTGTTGGTCATGACGGTGATATTGCTAAAGCGGGTAAGCATCGGCACCATTTGTAGCACGGTACTCCCGGCATCCAGAATGATGGAGTCGCCATCGTGGATAAAGCGGACGGCCGCTTCAGCAATACGTTCCTTCTTGAGCGTATTGATCAGCGTTTTGTGATCGATAGGCGGATCGGACTCCTCTTTGTTTAACATCACGCCGCCATAGGTACGAATGACGGTTTCGGCATTTTCCAGAACGACAAGGTCTTTGCGAATGGTTGTGCCCGTGGTGTCAAAGTACTGGGCCAGTTCTTCTACGGAGCATTTCCCCTGCTTTTGCAGATGCTCAAGAATAGCGGCCTGACGCTGACGAGGTTTCATTGGCGTAATTACCCTGAATTAAATTTGCGAAATGATAATTTCGAAAGCTATTAGCATTCACAACGAAATTACCCATGTTTCAGACTAAGCGCCAATGATAGTGCATTCTGCGATAACGGATCATGGGGAAAGATCACATCAGGCTGTAATTCATTAAGATGTTTGCCCTGAATGGCGGCGATTTTGCCAGGTCTGGAGAATACGGTGAGACCTTTCATAAACAAAGTATCGGTGACTCGCTGATTGTCATCGACAGCGACGGCGACAACGACGCGCGGTTTAAAACGTCCTCCTGAACGCCCCACGCCGACGCGTCCCTGCCGGCAAAGCAGGTCAAACGCGTTGTTAAAGCGCGATATTTGCCAGTATCCCAGCGCCAGTTGTGCACACCAGGCAATGACGGCGACAGTAACGAGTGCGGATACCATATTGTTGCTCCTTTTATTTCGCCGGACGGCGGTTTCACTTTTTCCGGACTGCGGGTAGGCCCGGTACGCGTAGCGCTACCGGGCGACACCCATTAAAACATGACCTGTCCACCGGTAACGTTGATTGACTGTCCGGTGCAGTACGACGCTTTCTGGCTGGCATAGAATAACAGCATGTTCAGCACATCCTGATAGTCGCAGCCGCGCTTCAGCGGGACCTTATCAATGTAATACTGCTCCACTTCGTCTGGCTCGATACCCAGCTTGGTGGCGTATTGCGGCAGCAGAGACTGGAACATCGGTGACTTTAACAGGTTGCCGAGCATCAGCGAATGCACGGTAATGCCATATTCCGCCAGATCCAGCGCCAGCGACTGCGTTAACCCCACGCCGCCAAACTTCGCCGCGCTGTAGCCGGAGTTGTGTTTGCTGCCCACTTTACCGGACTTGGAGTTGATCTGAATAATTCGTCCCTGAATACCATCGCGGATCATCAGACGGGAGAATTCACGTGCGCAGAGGAAATAGCCCACCAGATTCACCTGCAGCGAGCGGTCAAAATCGCCGAGCTGGAAGTCACTGATAAATGCTGCTTTGGCGATACCCGCGCTGTAAACCAGCAGATCCACGCGGCCAAAGATTTCATCTACACCGCGAGAGAGCGCGAGTACGCTCTGTTCGCTGGTGGCGTCGGCACCAAAACCGTAGGCCATGCCTTCGCCAAATTCCGCGTTAATCTCCTGTGCGGTGTTCGCGGCTTTATCACTCTGAATGTCCACCACCGCAACGCGATACCCTTCTGCTGCAAGCCCATGGCAAAGGAATGCCCCCAGGGTCTGTCCTCCACCAATGACAACGGCAACCTGATTCATTTTTCTCTCCTTAAGCGACAAACTTCAAAATACAGCCCGGTGCGATGTCGTCCGGTACAGGCCCCGCGACGTGCACGGTGCCGGGAAATTCCGCTTCGCTCTGTCCGTCGAAGCGCAGGGTGATATGCCCCAGTTCACGTAAATTCTGCTCGGCCACGCTGCCGACGGCCGTGACCGGATAACGATGCTGACCCAGTTCGAACTGCGCGCCGGGTTGCAGCGTACCGTTCAGTTCGCCATGACAATGGATAAAGCAAAATTCCTCGATATCCGCAGGCGCGCCTTCACGAAAGGTAATCAGCATCTGGTCGCAGAGCGCATCCGGTGCGCTCTGGCCGATACGGGTGATGGTGGTCTGATAAATAACGGTCATGTCGAAACCTCTTATTGATAAATAAAGCCGGAAACAAACCAGGCGATGAGAACGGTAGGCGCACCTGTCAGGAAGCGGCTCACCAGTACCGACGGTACGCCGACGCGAACGGTGTCCTGACGGGCTTCAGCCAGCGACAGACCGACCGGGATGAAGTCACAGGCTGCCTGAGCGTTAATGGCAAACAGGGCGGGCAGCGCCAGATGCGGCGGGATGTTGCCCAGGCCAATTTGCACGCCGATCAGGACGCCGATAACCTGCGCAATGACCGCGCCAGGGCCAAGGAATGGCGACAGCAGCGGGAACGAACAGATCAGCGCCAGCGTCACCAGACCCAGCGGATGGCTGGCAAGCGGGGCCAGACCGTGAGCGATCCAGTCGCCAAGACCCGAGGCCATGATGATGCCGATTAGCGCCGAGACGAATGCCATGAACGGCAGAATGGTTTTCAGTACCGTATCAATGGTGTCGCGACCAGACTGGAACAGCACGGCCACCGCTGAGCCCATCCCCATGCCGACTTTTGCCAGCAGGCCATCGCTCTGTTCGGTGATCTTTTTGCTGGTGTCGTAATCACGCCCGGCGGTGGAGTTTGTCGGTTGTGATTGCGGCTGCGGCTGTGGTGCAGCAGACGCGTCGCCGATGACGGTGATGTTGTCTTCCCTGACGCCAGAGACATAAATGTCTTCAACGATGTACTGGGCCAGCGGCCCGGATTTTCCGGTTGAGTGAATGTTCACGGTCGGGATACGGCGTTTGGGATAGATGCCGCAGCGCAGCGTCCCGCCACAGTCAATGATGGCGACGCCAATGTCGTCTTCCGGCGGTTCACCCTCTTTAAAGCCATCGACGGCCTGCCAGCCGGTTAACTGCGCCAGTTTGTCGACAATCGCCGGGCGTGTGCCTGCGGTGATGTAGACAATTTTCTTACCGGCGGTCACGTCCAGCTCTAACGGGCCACCCCAGCCGCCAGTTCCTCGTTCAATACGAATGCGCGTCATGATGCTGCTCCTGCAAGGTGGACTTTCTGCTCAAGTTGGATACCCATCTTTTTCTCAAAGATGGAGGTTGTGAGGTCCGTGACCCAGCCACGAAAGAAGTTGGTGACCAGACCGACCAGCAGATAGCTCACGGCCAGTGGCCCGAGCGGGAGACCTAACGTGGTCAGGCCGCTGGCAATGCCGAGGTAAACGAACAGTTCGCCAGGGTTAATATGCGGGAACAGGCCGTTCATTGAGTGACAACTGTAAGAGGCGGCTGCGTAGTAGCTGGGCTTGTATTTCTCTGGCATGAAGCGGCCCAGACTCAGGGTCATGGGGTTACAAAACACAAACGTGCCAATAAAAGGCAAAATCAGGTAACGGGACAACGGATTCCCGGCGCAGCGCTGGGCGAAGCGTTCGATTCGCTGCTGGCCGATAAAGTTGATCAGCGCATTCATGATGACCAGCAGGCTGATCAGCAGTGGAAGAATGCCGGTGACCATCCCGGTAAACACCTCTCCACCTTTCTGGAACAGCCCGATGAACCACTCTGCTCCATGTGTAATGGTTTCGATCATTGTTCTCTCCTGTAGGGATTTTTAGTTATCTTGCGAATGGGTGACTTATTTTAATCAAATTGAAAGAAATAAAAGTGTTATTTTGATCTCAAAATGAAAGTAAAATATTTTAAATTGAAAGTTTTTGCAGAAAAGAAAGAATGTACTGACGATCAAACGAGGGGAAGTGATACGTAAATTGTGTGACGGAGCGCGTCTGGCGCTTCCTTGTATGGCGGGGGATGCTTTACCATACTTCTCTCTGGCTGAATCTGTTTAATGGATGTCTCATGTTCAAGCGTCGTTATGTAGCATTGCTTCCCCTGTTTGTGTTACTTGCTGCCTGTAGTAGCAAACCGAAACCTCAAGAGCCTCAAACGACAACGGGGACGCCTTCCGGCGGCTTCCTGCTTGAGCCCCAGCACAACGTTATGCAGATGGGCGGCGACTTTGCCAACAATCCGAATGCACAGCAGTTCATCGATAAGATGGTGAACAAGCACGGTTTTAATCGTCAGCAATTGCAGGAGATCCTGTCACAGGCGAAGCGCCTGGATTACGTTTTGCGTCTGATGGACAGGCAGGCGCCGACTACGCAGCCGCCAGCCGGGCCTAACGGCGCATGGCTGCGCTATCGTAAACAGTTCATTACTCCGGATAACGTGCAAAATGGCGTGGCGTTCTGGAATCAGTATGAAGACGCGCTGAACCGCGCCTGGCAGGTGTACGGCGTTCCGCCGGAGATCATCGTGGGCATTATTGGCGTGGAAACCCGCTGGGGGCACGTGATGGGAAAAACGCGCATTCTGGATGCGCTGGCGACGCTGTCGTTTAACTATCCACGTCGTGCGGAGTACTTTTCTGGTGAACTGGAGACGTTCCTGTTGATGGCGCGTAATGAACAGGATGACCCGTTAGATTTGAAGGGTTCCTTTGCCGGCGCGATGGGGTACGGACAGTTCATGCCGTCCTCCTATAAAGAGTACGCGGTGGATTTCAACGGCGACGGCCACATCAACCTGTGGGATCCGGTCGATGCTATCGGCAGCGTGGCGAATTACTTCAAAGCGCACGGTTGGGTGAAGGGCGACACGGTGGCGGTGATGGCGAACGGTCAGGCCCCGGGACTGGCGAATGGCTTTAAAACGCAGTACAGCCTTTCTCAACTGGCGGCCGCCGGACTCACGCCGCAACAACCGCTGGGTAACCATCAGCAGGTGAGCCTGCTGCGTCTGGATATTGGTACCGGATACCAGTACTGGTACGGTTTGCCGAACTTCTATGCTATTACCCGCTACAACCACAGCACCCATTACGCGATGGCGGTGTGGCAGTTAGGTCAGGCAGTGGCGCTGGCGCGCGTGCAGTAGTTTCTTTTGCCGGACAATCGGCCTGCGGAATTGCGTTTTCCGTAGGCCGGATAAGGCATCGCCGCCATCCGGCGCGTAATCAACGTATTTTTCGGAATCCCCCTCGTAAAATTGTCACCTTATCCCCATCTCCGTTGGGAAAGTGTTATCTTGTCCGGCATATTTTTTAACTGACAGAGGCGGATATGACTGACAGCGAACTGATGCAGTTAAGTGAACAGGTCGGGCTGGCGCTGAAAGCGCGTGGTGCGACGGTGACCACCGCAGAGTCCTGCACCGGCGGTTGGGTGGCGAAAGCCATTACCGATATTGCCGGCAGCTCCGCCTGGTTTGAACGCGGTTTTGTCACCTACAGTAACGAAGCCAAATCGCAGATGATCGGCGTGCGCGAAGAGACGCTGGCGCAGCATGGCGCGGTCAGTGAACCGGTGGTGGTTGAGATGGCGATTGGCGCACTGAAAGCGGCACGCGCCGATTTTGCGGTTTCCATCAGCGGGATCGCCGGGCCGGATGGCGGCAGCGAAGAGAAACCGGTCGGTACCGTCTGGTTTGCCTTCGCCAGCGTGCGCGGAGAAGGGATTACCCGTCGGGAATGTTTTCACGGCGACCGTGATGCGGTGCGTCGGCAAGCCACGGTTTATGCGCTGCAAACCCTGTGGCAACAATTTCTACAAAATACTTGATACTGTATGACTATACAGTATAATTGCGACAACAGTACAGAATCACTATCCGGTTTCAGCCGGCATGACAGGAGTAATTAATGGCTATCGACGAAAACAAACAGAAAGCGTTGGCGGCAGCGCTGGGCCAGATCGAAAAGCAATTCGGTAAAGGCTCCATCATGCGCCTGGGTGAAGACCGTTCTATGGATGTGGAAACGATCTCCACGGGTTCGCTTTCACTGGATATCGCGCTGGGCGCAGGCGGCCTGCCGATGGGCCGTATCGTCGAAATCTACGGGCCGGAATCATCCGGTAAAACCACGCTGACGCTGCAGGTGATTGCCGCGGCGCAGCGCGAAGGTAAAACCTGTGCGTTTATCGATGCAGAACACGCGCTGGACCCGATCTATGCACGTAAGCTGGGCGTTGATATCGACAATCTGCTTTGTTCTCAGCCGGACACCGGTGAACAGGCGCTGGAAATCTGCGATGCGCTGGCGCGTTCTGGCGCCGTCGACGTTATCGTTGTCGACTCCGTGGCTGCATTGACGCCGAAAGCGGAAATCGAAGGCGAAATCGGTGACTCTCATATGGGCCTCGCGGCGCGTATGATGAGCCAGGCGATGCGTAAACTGGCCGGTAACCTGAAGCAGTCCAACACGCTGCTGATCTTCATCAACCAGATCCGTATGAAAATTGGTGTAATGTTCGGTAACCCGGAAACCACGACCGGTGGTAACGCACTGAAATTCTACGCCTCTGTTCGTCTGGACATCCGCCGTATTGGCGCGGTGAAAGAGGGCGATAACGTGGTGGGCAGCGAAACCCGCGTGAAGGTGGTAAAAAATAAAATTGCAGCACCGTTTAAACAGGCTGAATTCCAGATCCTTTACGGTGAAGGTATCAACTTCTATGGCGAACTGGTTGACCTGGGCGTGAAAGAGAAGCTGATCGAGAAAGCGGGCGCCTGGTATAGCTACAACGGCGAGAAAATTGGTCAGGGTAAAGCGAATGCGACCGCCTGGCTGAAAGACAACCCGGCTACCGCGAAGGAAATTGAGAAGAAAGTTCGTGAAATGCTGCTCAATAACCAGGATGCTAAACCTGACTTCGCTGTTGATGACGGTGAAGGCGTTGCGGAAACCAACGAAGATTTTTAATCGTCAGGTGTCGTCCGTCCGGATAACGCAAAACTGCCATCCGGCAAAAAGTTGAATTACACTCAAGGGCTGCATTGATGCAGCCCTTTTTGCATTTCTGATTTCGAAGGTTGTTATGAGTGAACCCACACCGCGCCGACCCGCGTATTCCCGGCTGTTAGATCGCGCAGTTCGTATCCTCGCGGTTCGTGACCACAGTGAACAAGAGTTGCGACGCAAACTTGCCGCCCCGGTGATGGGGAAAAATGGACCGGAAGAGATTGATGCGACGGCGGAAGATTATGATCGAGTGATTGCCTGGTGTTACGAGCATCAGTATCTCGATGACGACCGGTTTATCGCCCGCTTTATCGCCAGCCGCAGCCGTAAAGGTTATGGTCCGGCGCGCATCCGCCAGGAGTTAAATCAAAAGGGCATTGCCCGTGAATCGACGGAAAAAGCAATGCGGGAATGTGAAATTGACTGGAGCGCCCTCGCGCGCGATCAGGCCTGCCGTAAATATGGTGAACCGCTGCCTGGCGCATTTTCAGAAAAGGTTAAGGTACAGCGGTTTTTGCTCTATCGCGGGTATCTGATGGAGGATATCCAGGAAATATGGCGAAATTTTGACGATTGAGCGCATACGGGATTTTACTTCCCCGTAAAGAAAACTTATCTTATTCCCACTTTTCAGTTGCCGGCGGCCCAGTCAATCAAGAGTTGTTGCTGGTAATGATTTTTCGTTAGCAAGATTTCAGGATAATTATGAGCAAGAGCACCGCTGAGATCCGTCAGGCGTTTCTCGACTTTTTCCATAGTAAGGGACATCAGGTAGTTGCCAGCAGCTCCCTGGTGCCAAACAATGACCCCACTTTGTTGTTTACCAACGCCGGGATGAACCAGTTCAAGGACGTTTTCCTTGGGCTCGACAAGCGTAATTATTCCCGCGCAACCACATCCCAACGCTGCGTGCGTGCGGGTGGTAAGCACAACGATCTGGAAAACGTTGGTTACACTGCACGTCACCATACCTTCTTCGAAATGCTGGGTAACTTCAGCTTCGGCGACTATTTCAAGCATGATGCAATCCAGTACGCGTGGGAATTGCTGACCGGTGAAAACTGGTTTGCTCTGCCGAAAGAGCGTCTGTGGGTGACCGTCTACGAAACAGACGATGAAGCCTATGAAATCTGGGAAAAAGAAGTCGGTATTCCTCGCGAGCGTATTATCCGCATCGGTGATAACAAAGGTGCGGCCTATGCGTCCGACAACTTCTGGCAGATGGGCGATACCGGTCCGTGCGGCCCGTGCACCGAGATTTTCTACGATCATGGCGATCACATCTGGGGCGGCCCTCCGGGAAGTCCGGAAGAAGACGGCGATCGCTACATTGAGATCTGGAACATCGTCTTTATGCAGTTCAACCGACAGGCTGACGGTACGATGGAGCCGCTGCCTAAGCCTTCCGTGGATACCGGTATGGGTCTGGAACGTATTGCGGCTGTGCTGCAACACGTCAACTCCAACTACGAAATTGACCTGTTCCGTACGCTGATTGAAGCGGTAGCGAAAGTGACCGGTGCGACCGACCTGAGCAACAAATCACTGCGCGTGATTGCGGACCACATTCGTTCCTGTGCGTTCCTGATCGCCGACGGCGTGGTTCCGTCGAACGAAAACCGTGGTTATGTTCTGCGTCGTATCATTCGTCGTGCGGTACGTCATGGCAACATGCTGGGCGCGAAAGAGACCTTCTTCTACAAACTGGTGGGCCCCCTGGTTGACGTCATGGGATCGGCGGGCGAAGAACTGAAGCGTCAGCAGGCTCAGGTTGAGCAAGTGCTTAAAACCGAAGAAGAGCAGTTTGCCCGTACGCTGGAGCGTGGCCTGGCGCTGCTGGATGAAGAACTGGCGAAACTGTCCGGCGATACGCTGGATGGCGAAACAGCATTCCGTCTGTACGATACCTACGGTTTCCCGGTTGACCTGACGGCAGACGTTTGCCGTGAGCGCAACATCAAAGTGGATGAAGCGGGTTTTGAAGCCGCCATGGAAGAGCAGCGACGTCGCGCGCGCGAAGCCAGCGGTTTTGGTGCGGACTATAACGCGATGATTCGCGTGGATAGCGCCTCTGAATTTAAAGGCTACGACCATCTGGAACTGAACGGTAAAGTGACCGCGCTGTTTGTAGATGGTAAAGCGGTTGATGCGATCAGTGCCGGTCAGGAAGCCGTTGTCGTACTGGATCAAACCCCATTCTATGCGGAATCCGGTGGTCAGGTTGGCGATAAAGGTGAACTGAAAGGCGCAGGCTTTGCGTTTGCCGTAAGCGACACGCAAAAATATGGTCAGGCAATTGGCCACCTCGGCAAGCTGTCTGCGGGCTCTCTGAAAGTGGGCGACGCGGTCCAGGCTGATGTGGATGAGGCGCGTCGTGCGCGTATTCGTCTGAACCACTCCGCGACGCACCTGATGCACGCGGCGTTGCGCCAGATTCTGGGCACGCACGTGGCGCAGAAAGGGTCGCTGGTTAACGACAAAATGCTGCGTTTCGACTTCTCGCATAATGAAGCGATGAAGCCGACGGAAATCCGCGCGGTTGAAGATCTGGTGAACGCGCAGATCCGTCGTAACCTGCCGGTTGAAACCAACGTGATGGATCTGGAAGCGGCGAAAGCAAAAGGCGCAATGGCGCTGTTCGGCGAGAAATATGATGAACGCGTTCGCGTGCTGAGCATGGGCGATTTCTCTACTGAGCTGTGCGGCGGGACGCACGCCAACCGTACCGGTGACATCGGTCTGTTCCGTATTGTCTCCGAGTCCGGAACCGCCGCCGGGGTTCGTCGTATTGAAGCGGTAACCGGTGAGGGTGCTATTGCGACTGTGCATGCAGAAAGCGATCGCTTAACCGATATTGCTCATCTGTTGAAGGGCGATAGCCAGAATCTGGGCGACAAGGTGCGTTCAGTACTGGAACGTACTCGTCAGCTTGAGAAAGAACTTCAGCAGTTGAAAGAACAAGCTGCGGCGCAGGAAAGTGCGAATCTTTCCAGCAAAGCGGTTGATATCAATGGCGTTAAGCTGTTGGTGAGTGAGCTTGCGGGGGTTGAGCCGAAAATGTTGCGCACCATGGTTGATGATCTGAAAAATCAACTGGGGTCGACAATTATCGTGCTGGCAACGGCAGCTGAAGGTAAGGTTTCTCTGATTGCTGGCGTGTCTAAGGACGTGACCGACCGTGTCAAAGCAGGGGAACTGGTAGGTATGGTCGCTCAGCAGGTGGGCGGTAAGGGTGGTGGTCGTCCGGACATGGCGCAAGCCGGTGGTACGGATGCATCTGCTCTGCCCGCGGCGTTAGCCAGCGTGCAAGCCTGGGTCAGCGCAAAATTGTAATAACTATAAGCGTTAGCCGATGCCGTGGATAAGCATTCCGCGGCGTTTGCATCAACGTTGTCGACAACGATAAAGTCAGGTTGAAGTTGTGTATATCGGCTAAACTTAGGTTTAACAGAATGTGATGCCGTGACTGCTTACATGTAATGTGTTTGTCATCGCTTACTTTTTGGCGTTATATGATGGATAATGCCGGGATACAGAGAGACCCGACTCTTTTAATCTTTCAAGGAGCAAAGAATGCTGATTCTGACTCGTCGAGTTGGTGAGACCCTCATGATTGGAGATGAGGTCACCGTGACAGTTTTAGGGGTGAAGGGCAACCAGGTACGCATCGGCGTAAACGCCCCGAAAGAAGTATCTGTCCATCGTGAAGAGATCTACCAGCGTATCCAGGCTGAAAAATCCCAGCAGTCCAGTTACTAAGGTTTCCGCGTCTCACCTGACCGGGTGAGGCGCAACCTGACACCCTCGCAACATCCCATTTTTTCGTTTTTCTGTGACTCTTTTTCCTGTTCCTGATGATACTCCTGCATCCGTATGACTTTTTCATTGTGGCAGTTCGTTGCCTCAGAGACCGATTTATCTGTTGATAAAACACTCTTTTTGCCGTTTTTGCAGACTAATTGAACGTGAAGTGTGCAAACGATAAAAGCTCAGGAAAAATTGTTTGACTTATAAGTCCCAGAAAGTAATATGTGCGCCACGCAGCGACGATGAGCAGAAACATGTTCTTCGAAGCACTCGTAAGAGGCGTGTGGTGAGGTGGCCGAGAGGCTGAAGGCGCTCCCCTGCTAAGGGAGTATGCGGTCAAAAGCTGCATCCGGGGTTCGAATCCCCGCCTCACCGCCATTTGCATCCGTAGCTCAGCTGGATAGAGTACTCGGCTACGAACCGAGCGGTCGGAGGTTCGAATCCTCCCGGATGCACCATCTCTTACTTGATACGGCTTTAGTAGCGGTATCGAAATCTGCAGTAAAGTAAGTTTCCCGATGCATCCGTAGCTCAGCTGGATAGAGTACTCGGCTACGAACCGAGCGGTCGGAGGTTCGAATCCTCCCGGATGCACCATCTCTTACTTGATACCGCTTTTGTGCAGTATCAATATCGGCAGTAAAATACGTTTCCTGATGCATCCGTAGCTCAGCTGGATAGAGTACTCGGCTACGAACCGAGCGGTCGGAGGTTCGAATCCTCCCGGATGCACCATCTTCTCCCGAATAACTGCGAGTTTGTTGTTTCATGGCCTGCGAGAGTGTCGCAGACGCCAGGGAGGATAACGTTGCTTCAGCAACGGCCCGAAGGGCGAGGCTTCGCCGAGTCATCCTCCCGGATGCACCATCTATTACTCAGTATGGCGTTAATGCGATACTTGATATCAGCAGTAAATCAGCAAGTCCCGATGCATCCGTAGCTCAGCTGGATAGAGTACTCGGCTACGAACCGAGCGGTCGGAGGTTCGAATCCTCCCGGATGCACCATCTTCTCCCGGATAACAGTGAGTTTGTTGTTTCATGGCCTGCGAGAGTGTCGCAAACGCCAGAGAGGATAACGTTGCTTCAGCAATGGCCCGAAGGGCGAGGCTTCGCCGAATCATCCTCCCGGATGCCCCCTTTTCTCCTTTGCATTCATCTCCTGAACAATCCTCAGCATTGTCGTCAGCGACAAAATCCAGCAATTACGATAAAGTAACGTCTGTTTACTTGCTGGTGAGAGCGCTATGTACGAACGTTATGCGGGTCTGATTTTCGATATGGATGGTACCCTTCTGGATACTGAACCGACACACCGTAAAGCGTGGGTTGAAGTATTAGGTCGCTACGGTATGCACTTTGATCTTCAGGCGATGATTGCCCTTAACGGCTCAGCCACATGGCGTATTGCTCAGTCCATTATTGAGTTGAATCATGCGGATCTCGATCCCCACGCGTTAGCCCGTGAAAAAACGGACGCGGTAAAAATCATGCTCCTCGACAGCGTCGAGCCGCTGCCGCTGGTTGAGGTGGTGAAAGCGTGGCATGGTCGTCGCCCGATGTCCGTCGGAACCGGCAGTGAAAGTGCGATTGCGGAAGCGCTGCTGGCCCATCTGGGGCTGCGTCGCTATTTTGATGCCGTCGTCGCCGCCGACCATGTCCAGCACCATAAACCCGCGCCAGATACTTTCCTGCTTTGTGCTGAGCGAATGGGCGTGCCTCCGGCACAGTGCGTGGTATTTGAAGATGCGGACTTTGGTATCCAGGCAGCACGCGCGGCCGGAATGGATGCTGTGGACGTTCGACACCTGTGAGTGACGGACTGTCGCTCCTTTCATTGTTCGCCAGCAGTTTTCTCAGCGCTACGCTGTTGCCCGGCAACTCGGAAGTCGTGCTGATTGCCATGTTACTGGCCGGGCTTAGTCATCCCTGGGTCTTAGTTTTAACAGCAACAATGGGTAATAGCCTTGGAGGGTTAACTAACGTTATCCTTGGGCGTTTCTTCCCGCTGCGCAAGACATCGCGCTGGCAGGAGAAAGCCACAGGCTGGCTTAAACGCTATGGCGCGGTCACACTATTATTAAGCTGGATGCCGGTTGTAGGTGATTTACTGTGCCTGTTAGCGGGATGGATGCGCCTCTCGTGGGGGCCGGTGCTCTTTTTTTTATGCCTTGGCAAAGCGCTGCGCTATATTGTCGTCGCGGCTGCTACCGTTCAGGGCATTACCTGGTGGCACTAATTGTGCCTGGGGATTAGCCTTTAGGGTAACCACTACAATTATGCTAATTAATACGATTTTGACAGGCGGGAGGTCAATTTGATCCCGGACGTATCACAGGCGCTGGCCTGGCTGGAAAAGCATCCTCAGGCATTGCAGGGGATTAAGCGTGGGCTGGAGCGCGAAACATTGCGCGTGAATGCGGATGGCACGTTGGCGACAACGGGGCATCCTGAAGCGTTAGGCTCAGCGCTGACGCATAAATGGATTACCACGGATTTCGCAGAAGCGCTGCTGGAGTTTATTACGCCGGTAGACGGCGATATCCAGCATATGCTGACCTTCATGCGTGACCTACATCGTTATACCGCCAGAAATATGGGCGATGAGCGCATGTGGCCACTGAGCATGCCTTGCTACATTGCCGAAGGTCAGGACATTGAACTGGCGCAATATGGCACTTCAAATATTGGTTGTATGAAAACGCTGTACCGTGAAGGGTTGAAAAACCGTTACGGTGCGTTGATGCAAACTATCTCCGGTGTGCACTACAACTTCTCGCTGCCGATGGCATTCTGGCAGGCGAAATGCGGCGTAGTGGAAGGCGAAGAGGCAAAGGAGAAAATCTCTGCCGGCTATTTCCGCCTGATCCGTAACTATTACCGCTTTGGCTGGGTCATCCCTTATCTGTTTGGCGCGTCTCCGGCGATTTGCGCTTCCTTCCTGCAGGGCAAACCGACCACGCTGCCGTTTGAGAAAACCGACTGCGGAATGTACTACCTGCCGTACGCGACCTCGCTGCGACTGAGCGATCTGGGTTATACCAATAAGTCGCAAAGCAATCTCGGAATTACGTTTAACGATCTCTACGAGTATGTGGCAGGATTGAAGCGGGCGATTAAAACGCCTTCTGAAGAGTATGCGGCGGTAGGGCTGGAAAAAGACGGTAAGCGTCTGCAAATCAACAGCAACGTGCTGCAGATTGAAAATGAGCTGTACGCGCCGATTCGTCCAAAACGCGTTACGCGTAGCGGTGAGTCGCCTTCAGATGCGCTTCTGCGTGGCGGTATCGAATACATCGAAGTCCGCTCGCTGGATATCAACCCGTTCTCGCCGATAGGCGTGGACGAGCAACAGGTGCGTTTCCTTGACCTGTTTATGGTCTGGTGTGTGCTGGCGGACGCGCCGGAGATGAGCAGTAGTGAGCTGCTATGCACGCGCACCAACTGGAATCGCGTTATTCTGGAAGGGCGTAAGCCGGGTCTGACGTTAGGTATTGGCTGCGAAACCGCGCAGTTCCCGCTGCCGAAAGTGGGCAAAGATCTGTTCCGCGATCTGAAACGCGTCGCACAAACGCTGGACAGCATCCACGGCGGAGAGGATTATCAGAAAGTCTGTGACGAACTGGTAGCCTGCTTTGATAATCCGGAATTGACGTTCTCTGCACGCATTCTGCGGTCTATGATTGATACGGGCATTGGCGGTACGGGCAAAGCGCTGGGCGAAGCTTATCGCAATCTGTTGCGTGAAGAACCGCTGGAAATATTGCAGGAAGAAGACTTTGTGGCTGAACGTGACGCTTCAAAACGTCGTCAGCGCGAGGTTGAAGCGGCAGATACGGAACCGTTTGACAGCTGGCTGGCAAAGCAGCAGGCCTGACAGAAAAGAAAAAGGCCACTCGGGAGTGGCCAAAATTTCATCTCTGCAAACAGGGATGATGATAACAAATGCGCGTCTTTCATATACTCAGACTCGCACCGAAACAAAGAGTTCAGTTTATTTAAAAAAAATTATCGGAGGTGGCTAAATGCCGTTGTTAGATAGCTTCACTGTCGATCATACCCGGATGGAAGCACCTGCAGTCCGTGTGGCGAAAACGATGAACACGCCACACGGTGACGCCATTACCGTGTTTGATCTGCGTTTTTGCATTCCAAACAAAGAGGTGATGCCGGAGAAAGGGATTCACACGCTGGAGCATTTGTTCGCAGGCTTTATGCGTAATCACCTCAACGGCAACGGTGTTGAGATTATCGATATCTCCCCGATGGGTTGCCGTACCGGTTTCTATATGAGCCTGATTGGGACGCCTGACGAGCAGCGTGTGGCCGATGCCTGGAAAGCGGCGATGGCTGATGTGCTGAAAGTTCAGGATCAGAATCAGATCCCGGAACTGAACGTTTACCAGTGCGGCACGTATCAGATGCACTCCCTGAGCGAAGCGCAGGATATCGCACGTCATATTCTGGAGCACGACGTTCGCGTCAACAGCAATGAAGAGCTGGCGCTGCCGAAAGAGAAGCTGCAGGAACTGCACATCTAGTTGTCTGTGTGATTACCGGCAAAAAAAGCCCGTTCGACTGAACGGGCTTTTTTATCGCTATTACCTAGTGCGCGCCGCCACCGCCACCGCCCGCACCAAACGGGGGTTTGGCGAACCAGACCAGACCGAGCAACACCAGGAAGATCCCTGCGGACATCCAGAAGATCTCGTTGGCGGAAATAATCAGCCCCTGATTAGTGATCTGCTGAGCTATCCAGCCAGACGCCTGTTGTTGCGTCATGCCCAGTCCCTGAAGCTGATCGTACATCGCCTGCGCGTTCGGGTTATACGGATTCACCGACTCGGTTAACTGCGCATGGTGCATCGATTCCCGGTTGGTCCACATGGTGGTGGTGATCGATGTCCCGATCGATCCCGCCAGCGTTCGCGTAAAGTTAGACAAACTCGATGCCGCCGCCAGCCGCTCTGGCGGTAAGCCAGACAGCGTGATGGTCGTCAGCGGCATAAAGAAGCACGCCACCGCGAAGCCCTGAATAAACTGCGGCCAGGCGGAGGCGCCGAAGTCCATTCCCGGTTCAAACGTCCACGCACGCCAGTAGAAGCAGACGGCGTACATAATAAAGCTGAACGTCACCAGCCTGCGCATATCAAGCTTATGGGCAAAGCGGCCGATAATCGGCGACAGAATCACCGGAATGATACCGACCGGCGCGGATGCCAGCCCCGCCCACGTCGCGGTATAGCCGTAGACCTCCTGCAAGAGCTGCGGCAACAGAACAATCGCCCCGAAGTACAGCATATAGGCTAGGCTGATACACAAACAGCCGATGGTAAAGTTTCGCGATTTAAACAGCGAGAGATCGACAATGGGGTTATCGTCGGTAAGCTCCCAGACAATCAGGAAGCTAATAGCGACCACCGCCACTACGGTCAGAATGACGATTTCCTGTGAGGCGAACCAGTCCAGCTCTTTCCCCCGGTCGAGCATAATCTGTAAACTACCGATACCAACCACCAGTAGCGCCAGCCCGATGGCGTCAATCCGCCGTTGCTCCGTGCGTGTTTCGCGTCCGCGCAGAGTTTGCAGCGTCATCAGAACGACAGCAATACCGATCGGCACGTTGATAAAGAAGATCCAGCCCCAGTGGTAGTTATCGCTGATATAGCCGCCCAGAATCGGGCCGCAAATCGGCGCGACAATCACCGTCATCGACCACAGCGCCAGCGCGATAGAACGCTTCGCGGCAGGATAGTTATTCAGCAGCAGACTTTGCGAAAGTGGGATCAGCGGTCCGGCAACCACGCCCTGAACGACGCGGAAGAAGATCAGCATATTCAGGCTGCTGGAGACACCGCACGCCCATGAGGCAATGGCAAACGCCACCGTTGACCACATGAACAGCTTTACTTCCCCGACGCGTTTCGCCAGCCAGCCGGTGATGGGAATCGAGATGGCGTTCGCCACCCCGAAAGAGGTGATCACCCACGTCCCCTGACTCAGCGATGAGCCCAGGTTCCCTGCGATTGTGGGGATCGCCACGTTAGCAATGGTGGAGTCCAGCACCTGCATGAATGTCGCCAGCGACAGCGCAATCGTCATAATGACGAGCTGCGCGCCTTCCAGCGGTTTTTGCTGTTGCATCACACGCACCTCAAATTAGCCTGCGTTAGCCTGCACAATCTCTTCGATCAGTTTATTGACCGGGGCAAGGCTGATTTCACGGGCATTACTCTCAGACACCGGCGTGGTGCGAACCTGGCTGGCCAGCACCTGACCGTCGCGATTCGCGGTATCGACGGTGACGAGCGTCGATAAACCAATCCGCAGCGGATGCTGTGCGAGTTGCTGAGCGTCCAGTTCGATACGTACAGGAAGACGCTGAACCACTTTGATCCAGTTACCGGTCGCGTTCTGTGCCGGCAGCAGCGAGAAGGCGCTGCCGGTTCCCATATCAAGACCGACCACTTTACCGGTGTACTTAACGTCATCGCCGTAGATATCACTGATCACCGTTGCCGGTTGACCGATACGCATATGGGCAAGCTGCGTCTCTTTGAAGTTGGCGTCGACCCACAGATTAGTGGCCGGAACCACAGCCATCAGCGGCGTCGTCGGGCTGATCTGCGCGCCAGGCTGCACGGCGCGGCGCGACACGTAGCCGGTCATTGGGCTGACGATTTTAGTACGTTCCAGCGCCAGCCAGGCGTTACGCACTTCGGTAGCGGCCTGTTGGACGGCGGGCTGATCTTCCAGCTTGCTGTCCAGGATCATCGCCTGATTTGCGTTGTATTGCTGAATGGCAACATCAAGCTGTGCCTGAGCGCTGGCCACGGCATCCCGCGCGTGTTGCAGCTCTTCTCGACCAATCAGGTTAGCGTTACCGAGCGGTACGCGACGGTTAAAATCGCTTTGCGCCTGGGCGAGGGCGGTTTTCTGCACCGCAATGTTCGCCTGCAACTGTTTGCTGTTGATCATTAACTGATGCGTCTGACGGACGCTGGAGGCCAGCGCGGTCTTCGCTTTTTCAAATGCCTGTCTGGCATCCGTCTGATCGAGCGTGACGAGAACGTCACCCTGTTTAACAAAATCAGTGTTATCCGCCCAGACTTTCGTCACGCTGCCGGATACCTGTGCCATGATTTGAACCTGGTTCCCTGCCACGTACGCATCATCAGTCTCTTCGACATGACGCAGTACCAAAAACCAATAAATCCCATATGCCACGGCAATAATAATAAAGAGCAAGGTCAGGAGGAGCAGCGTACTTTTACGTTTGCTTTTCTTCTTAACCGGTTGCTGCGGGGTTTGAGTCTCCGCATTTGCGCTCATGTTGTTCTCCACGATCTTATTTTTTCGTCGGCTGGGCCGAGCTGTTTATCAGAAAGGCCAGCACGTTCAGGTGCTGGCCAGTCAGTTTTCTTTCTTAATCTGGATGATAGAGCGAGTCGACGCGTTAGCTCAGCGCCTCAAGAATGGCACCATCCTGGTCCATCTGATCGAGACGCGTCAGAAGCTTACGGGTGATGTGCTCAAGCTGTTCTTTTTCTGCAGTGCTAAGAGAGGACCACAGTTGATGCAGGCAGTTATGCTGCGGCGGTAATACTTCGCGCAAAAAAGCATGGCCTTTATCGGTTAACTGCAGATGCAGGCAACGACGATCGTTGTCGCTTTCACGGCGCTCGATCCAACCGCGCTTTTCCAGCTCATCAGCGATACGTGTTGCGTTAGTACGGGATGATCCCAGGGCGCAGCTCAGTTCAGAGGGCTGAATGCTGTGGTTTTCCTGAGACTCCAGCGTAATCAACGCCATAAACAACGTCTCGTTAATCCCTTGAGCTTTCAGCATTTTATTGCGGTTATCCAGCAGCTTTCCTTGCATATGCATGCAAAGACGAGTCAGCAGAATTTCCTGGTACGGAAAATCCTCGTGGCGGCTGGCGCGAAATTTTAGCATTTGTTCAATGGGCGTAAACGAACTATCCATTTGGGCATGACCTCATTAATTTCAGCCGATATAGTAACGACAGTGACAAATAAAGTAAATGTATTATTAAATTAAAATGATTCTTTTGGCCTATAAAATCGCCAACAATTTCCAGGCTAATCCATAGCCCAGAGCACTCAGTAACGTGGGAATGATAATGCTGCGCGTTTTATAGAAACTTGCGCCCAGTACAGCAAACCCCACGAGCGTCGGCACGAAGCGGCTGGCATCGTGCATTACCTCGGGGGCCGTTGACACAACCAGCAGGGCGCAAATTGATGCAATGCCGATGGTGTCGAGTAAAACGCCGGTTGCGCCACGCTTGCCCGGACGGGTACTGCCCATCTTCAGACGCAGCGGTAAATAGCGAAACCCATAATTTACACAGCCGACCAGCAATCCGAGCAGCAGCACCTCATAGCGCATCGGGAACTCCTTGCCAGAAAGCCTGAACCAGCGCGGTCAGGCAACCACACACAATCCCCGCAAGAATCGCAGCGGGGATAGAAAACAGCGTCACACCCGCCAGTGCGCCCGCTAATGCGGCGGTCACGCACAGGGACTGTTTACGCTGGAATGACGCCAGCAGAAAGCTCATAAACAGCGCGGGGAGCATAAAACCGAGCGCCGCTTCGACCGCCGGGAATCCTTTCAATAAACCGCTACCGGAAAAGGCACCGAGCACGGTTCCCAGCACCCAGGAGGCCCAGGAGCAAAACGCGATGCCTATCATCCAGTTCTCGCTCCAGCGACGGTTATCCCGCACCAGCTTCGCGGTGGCAGCGGCAAAGACTTCGTCGGTGAGACCAAATGCCCACAGGGCGGTTTTCGGTTTACTGAGCTTCTGGGCGATGCGACTGCGTAGGGAAGGACCGTATAAAACATGGCGTACATCCATCGCCATAACGGTCAGGGCGGCAACCCATAATGTGCTGCCTGCGGCGAGCATGGTTGTGATAACGAACTGGCTGGCGCCTGCATAAATAATGCAGGAGAAAAATACGCTCTCAACCGGGCTAAACCCGAGACGGGTGGCATTGAGACCAAATGCAAAGGCAACAGGAATATAGCTGATGACGATGGGTAAGCTGTCTTTGAATCCTTCCGCGCAGGTAGCCGGAGGGGTATTGGGCAGAGAAGCGGGCCTTTCCATAGAGTTTTGCGCGTTATCACCAATGTTAAAATTATCAGAGTTAATAATCCCCATCACCTTAACAGACTGGGGGGCTCCTTAACACCCTCAGGAGCCCAAACGCTTGCCGGGCGCTTAAATAGCAGCTTCTTGTCGGTGAAATCCTCGCCACCAGACCAGCAGGTTCAGTACGGCAACGGTCGTACCTGCCAGACAAACGCCCATCCATCCGGCATGCTGCCAGGCCGAGGCGGAGATCAATGATCCTGCTGCTCCGCCGATGAAGTAACTGGTCATATACCCGGCGGTCAGGCGGTTTCGTGCCTCCGGATACAGACGGTAAATCACCGTCTGGTTAGTGATGTGAACCCCCTGAACGGTGAGATCCAGAAGCAGGATCCCCACAATCAGCGCCAGTACTGAGGCGTGTCCCAGCCAGATGGCGAGCCAGGAAAGCAGCAATAACAGCAGGCCATAGGTCGTGGTGAGGTGAGAATGTCCTTTATCCGCAAAACCGCCGGCCGGACGCGCGCCGAGCGCGCCAGCGGCACCCGCCAGCCCAAACAGGCCAATCATCCCTTCGGAATAGTTAAACGGCGGGGCGGCCAGTAAAAAGGCCATTGATGTCCAGAGAATGCTGAAATTGGCGAAGGTCAGGCAGCCCAGCAGTGCACGCGTGCGTAGCAGTTTATCGCGGGTAAATAAACTGAATACTGAACCCAGCAGTTGCGGGTAGTTCAGGTGGGTGTCTGACTTCACCTTTGGTAAGCCGCGCCACAGTGCGATAGCCATCAGCGCCATCAATACCGAGGCGACCCAGAAGACGGTACGCCAGCCGCCGAGACTCGCCAGCAGTCCCGCCACGGTTCGTGCCAGCAAAATGCCCAGCAGCAGGCCGCTCATGATGGTCCCGACCACTTTGCCGCGTTTATCCGGCGTGGCAAGCGTTGCCGCCAGTGGCACCAGAATCTGTGCGACCACGGAAAAGAGTCCGGTCAGCGCCGTGCCGAGGATCATCATCGCCAGCGACTGACTGCTGGCGGTAATGAGCATCCCGCCCGCCGCCAACAGCGTCATGGAGACGATCAGCGTCCGGCGTTCAAACATATCGCCAAGCGGAACCAGAAACAGCAAACCGGCAGCGTAGCCAAGCTGGGCGGCGGTGACGATAAACCCGGCTGAACTGGCGGAAAGCGAGAAGTGGTGTGCGATGGTATCAAGCAGTGGCTGTGCATAGTAGTTGCTGGCGACGGCCAGACCGGTTGCCACCGACATGAGAACGATCAGTGCCGGGCTTAGCCTGTGAGAGGTTTTGGTCATTATATTCGCAATCGTGAGTCAGGTGATGATTTCTTTGGGAATCAATCATAGCGGACATTTATGAACGTTGGAGATTTGTTGCGTGCCGGATTGTGCGGTCAGGGGGGAGTAGGGAGTAGGCCTGATGGCGCGCGATGCGCTTATCAGGCCTACGAATGGATTACTTCTGCGCAGCCAGCGCGTCGTTCACCCAGTTGTCGAACTGCTGCTGGTGGGCTTTGATCCAGCCGTCAACATGACCCTGAACGTCAGCTTCCGACGCTTTGCCGTCATGCATCATCGCGTTCTGTGCGTTAATGTCCGCCAGCGGCAGTTTCATGATGGCAAACAGTTTCGCCGCCGCCGGGTTTTTCTCTGCCCAGGCCTTGTTGGCAACGATGTGCATGGTATTTACCGGGAAGCCATAGTTCGCGCCATTCGGCAGTTTAGTATCGATATCTTTCTGCTCACCCGGCAGCGAGGAGAACGGCACCTGTAACCAGACCACATCTTTACCTGGCTTCATCACGTCGCTCACCCAGTAAGGCGTCCAGGTGTAATATAGAATCGGTTTACCTTCTTTAAAGCGGGTGATGGTATCGGCCATCATCGCTGCATAGTTACCGTGGCTGACGTCGACGGTTTTTTCCAGATCAAACGCTTTGTTCTGGTGGTTAATCACCGCTTCACAGCCCCAGCCTGGCGAGCAGCCCATCATGTCCGCTTTACCGTCGCCGTTGGTATCGAAGATTTTAGCGATGTTGGGGTCTTTCAACTGGGCAATATTAGTAATTTTGTACTGCTCAGCGGTTTTCTTATCGATCAGGTAACCCTGTGCGGCGCCGGTGACGAACGTGCCTTCGCGGTAAAACTTCTTGTCCCCGCCTGCTGCAGAATACATATCGTCGTGCAGCGGCTGCCAGTTGACGGCGGTAAAGGTGGCGTCGCCGGAGGCAATAGAGGTGTAGCCCACGTTATAGTCGACTTCGCTCGGTTTATTGACGGTGTAACCCAATTTCTCCAGCGCGCGGCTCACCAGCAGCGTCTGGAAGGTTTCTTCGGTGATGGTGCTCTGTACCGGTTGAACGGTAATGCCTTTGCCTGGCAGGTCGGCAGCGAAAGCGCTGGTAGAGACAAGGGTGGCAAACGCTGTGGCAAAAAGTACGGTATGTTGCATCGTTGTTCCTTATTACACTTCATCATTCAGGTTGCCTCTTTGTTGGCTGCACTCATGCACCCCAGTCACGTACTGCGTGTACGCTCCTGGGGATACCTTCGTTTGCCGCCTCGATGCAACCAGAATGATTTTGTGTAAGTTCATGAGTGTAGGCCCGGTAAGCGCAGCGCCACCGGGCAACAGGTGAATTACTTAATGAAAGGGCGCGTGATGAGCCCAACAGGACCGGTGGTGTACCAGCGACGGTTACCCCGACTACGGGAATCGCGACCCACGGCCTGAGTCAGACGGTCCAGAATGATGGCAAGGATCACAATGCCGACCCCGCCGACGGTGGCCAGTCCCATATCGAGACGACCGATACCGCGCAGTACCATCTGGCCCAGACCACCGACGGCAATCATAGAGGCGATCACGACCATCGAGAGAGCAAGCATGAGCGTCTGGTTGACCCCCGCCATAATGGTGGGCATCGCCAGCGGTAATTGAACTTTGAACAGCATCTGACGCGGACTGGCCCCAAATGAGCGTGACGCTTCGATCAAATCAGCAGGAACCTGGTTAATCCCGAGGATCGTCAGACGCACAATCGGCGGCAACGCAAAGATGATCGTCACGACCACCCCCGGCACGTTCCCGATACCGAACAGCATCACAATTGGCACCAGGTAGACGAACGCCGGCGTTGTCTGCATGGCGTCGAGCAGTGGACGAACGATCTTCGCCGCCCGTGGGCTGCGCGCCAGCCAGATCCCCATCGGCAGGCCGATTACCACGCAGAACAACAGGGCGGTCAGCACCAGCGCCAGCGTAATCATTGCCTGCGACCAGGCGCCGATCGCGCCGATCGCAATCAGGGAGATCAGCGTCGCCACGCCCATCCCGACGCCGGAAATCTGCCAGGCGATCAGAGCGAAAACAACGATTGCCACCGGAGCCGGCATCCCCAGCAGTAACTGCTGAAAACCGTTAAGGATATAATCCACCGGCACACGAATGCCCTGGAAGACGGGCCGGAAATGGGTGACCACCCAGTCGATCCCTTCAGTGACCCAACTGTCGAGCGGGATCAGCGTCTTATGGAACGGATCCATAATGTTGAAATGTTCCGGTGCTGGCGCAGGCGCGCTGGTCAGCCAGTCGGCGCTGCCGCTATCGGCAGGTGTCCCTGACGGCGTGCCCCAGGCGTCAGCGGATTGTGCGGCGCTGTCGGCCGTTGGTGCGGTATCCCACGGATTGGATTGATCAGCCATTGTTTGCCCCCTCGCGATCTAAAGCCTGTAGCAGCATGCGTTTTGAAATAATGCCGACATACTGTTGTTCCTCATCGACAACCGGCACCGCGCACGGCGCCTGTCCGACATGAGAAAGCAACTCGCTAAGCGGGGTTTGCGCGTCCACGGCTAATGGCTCGTCGATTAACGCTCCTTCAATGCCCTGGGCCTGAGCTAATGCCGCTTTTAATGAGTCGATGGAGACCACGCCAACAAACTTATTACCGCGTTCGATGACGTAACCGTATTCCCGGTCTTCGTCCTGTAATAATTTCAGGGCTGAACGGGGACCAAAGCCCGGCGTTTTACGAATCAGTCCGACCGGGCTACGGCGGGCAATATCTTTCGCGCTAAAGACCTGGCTAATATCGACGCCACGGAAGAAGGTACGCACATAATCGTTCGCCGGATTATTCAGAATTTCATCCGGAGTACCGACCTGAACCACTTCGCCATTTTGCATAATGGCAATTCGATCGCCAATACGCATCGCTTCATCGAGATCGTGGGAAATAAAGACGACGGTGCGCTGATGTTTCGCCTGTAGTTTCACCAGTTCATCCTGCATTTCGGTACGAATTAAGGGATCGAGCGCGGAGAAGGCTTCATCCATTAATAAGATGTCAGGGTTAATGGCTAATGCCCGGGCGAGACCGACACGCTGACGCATGCCGCCGGAAAGTTCATCCGGATAGCCGTGCGCGTAATTTTCAAGTCCCACCTGGCGCAGGGCATCCAGCGCTTTTTCGCGACGTTCCTCTGCACTCACACCGGCTAATTCCATGCCGAATGCGGTATTGTCCAGAACGGTCATGTGCGGCATCAGCGCAAATGACTGAAAGACCATCGCAATCTTTTTTCTGCGCACCTCGCGGAGTTCGGCATCCGATATTTTGGCGATATCGACGCCGTCAATCAGTACCTGTCCGCGGGTGGGTTCAATCAGGCGATTGAGAAGGCGTACCATTGTGGATTTACCCGAACCGGATAATCCCATGATGACAAATATCTCGCCTTCTTCAATGGCCAGACTGGCGTCTTTAACGCCAAGCGATAGCCCTGTTTTTTCCAGAATTTGTTCTTTTGAAAGTCCTTTTTCAATATATTTGAAGGCGCGCTGTGGATGCTCTCCAAATACTTTATATAGATTTTTAACTTCTAATTTAATTGCCATGCAATAGAAAGATTCCTGTTATTTATATATATCGATATGTTACCTGATAGAAATAGTCACCTTTTTCTACCCTAACATACTGAGAATCTGAGACAACCCTGAATGTGAAATGAGGTGAAATAGGGTAGAAGGCAAATTGCCGGGACTTCCCATGATATAAGGGCTGAGAGCAAACCATGGCCGGTGAATATTTTTTGTAAGGACCACTAGAAAGGCGCCTGAATTTCGAAAATTCAGGCGAATATGACAACAGCTATTGAGTGTAGATCACCCTGAAATAGTTGGGTGATAAAAACGTGATCTGCTTAAAATAGTAACGTAAATATTGTAATGATATTCCCCATATTAATTTGCGTTAAAAATTCCAGTCTTCGTCTTCTGTTTCGACAGCTTTACCCATCACGTATGACGATCCCGAGCCAGAGAAAAAGTCGTGATTTTCGTCGGCGTTGGGCGAAAGTGCAGCAAGGATCGCCGGGTTCACCTCCGCCATTTCCGCCGGGAACAGCGCCTCATAACCCAGGTTCATTAACGCCTTGTTGGCGTTGTAGCAAAGGAACGCGTTGACATCCTCTGCCCAGGCGGTGTCGGCATACAGCTCTTCGGTATAACGGACTTCGTTATCGTACAGTTCCATCAGCAGATCGAGGGCAAAACTCTTCAGCTCGTCACGCTCGGATTGAGACCGTTTTTCCAGTCCTTTCTGGTATTTATAGCCGATGTAATAGCCATGAACCGCTTCGTCGCGAATGATCAGGCGGATCAGATCGGCGGTGTTGGTGAGTTTGCCGCGGCTGGAGAAATACATCGGCAACCAGAAGCCGGAATAGAACAGGAAGGATTCCAGAAACACGCTGGCAATCTTCTTCTTTAAAGGGTCATCGCTGGCGTAATGCGCGAGGATAATCTGCGCCTTTTGCTGCAACGGCGCATTTTCTTCGCTCCAGGCGTAAGCGGCATCGACATCTTTCGTCTGGCACAGCGTAGAGAAGATGGAACTGTAGGAGCGTGCGTGCACCGCTTCCATAAAACTGATGTTAGACAGCACCGCCTCCTCGTGCGGCGTCAAGGAATCCGCCATTAGCGACGGGGCCCCGGCGATATTCTGGATGGTGTCGAGCAGCGTCAGGCCGGTAAAGACGCGGATGGTCAACTGTTGCTCGGCGGCGCTCAGGTTTTGCCACGCCGGAATATCGTTAGACAACGGCACTTTTTCCGGCAGCCAGAAGTTGCTGGTCAGGCGGTTCCACACTTCCAGATCTTTGTCGTCCTGAATCTTATTCCAGTTGATGGCGCTCACGCGTGATAATGTCATACCGCTCTCCTTACAGTGCGCACGAAACGCAGCCTTCTATTTCAGTACCTTCCAGCGCCAGCTGTCGCAAGCGAATGTAATATAACGACTTAATGCCTTTTCGCCAGGCGTAGATCTGCGCTTTGTTGATATCGCGGGTAGTGGCGGTATCGGGGAAAAACAGCGTCAGCGACAGGCCTTGATCGACGTGTTTAGTGGCCTCGGCATAGGTATCAATGATTTTCTCCGCGCCGATTTCATACGCATCCTGGTACAAATCCAGATTGTCATTGGTCATGAACGGGGCAGGGTAGTAGACGCGCCCGGTTTTGCCCTCTTTGCGGATCTCCACTTTCGAAACGATCGGGTGAATGCTCGACGTCGCATGATTGATATAAGAGATCGAACCGGTCGGCGGCACCGCCTGGAGATTCTGGTTATAGATGCCATAGCGCATCACGTCGTCGCGCAGAGACAGCCACATTTCGCGCGTCGGCAGCGTGATGCCGTTACGGGCAAACAGCGCACGGACTTTTTCGGTTTTCGGCGCCCAGTTCTGCTCCAGATACTGCGTGAAGAACTCGCCGCTGGCATAGCGTGACTGCGCAAATCCGGCAAAGGTCTGCCCACGTTCACGCGCCAGCAGCATCGAGGTATGTAGCGCATGCCAGGTGATGGTGTAAAAGTAGAGATTGGTGAAATCGAGTCCTTCTGGCGAACCATAAGCGATGCCTTCACGCGCCAGATAGCCGTGCAGGTTCATTTGCCCCAGCCCGATGGCGTGTGAGGCGGCATTACCGGCGGCAATCGACGGGACGCTGCGAATATGGCTCATGTCCGACACTGCCGTCAGTCCACGAATCGCTGTTTCCACCGTCCGGCCAACGTCCGGGGAATCCATGGTGTGGGCAATATTCAGCGAGCCGAGATTGCAGGAGATGTCATGTCCGGTCTGTGCGTAGTCAAGGTTCTCATCGTAGGTGGAGGCGCTATTGACCTGCAAAATTTCCGAGCACAGGTTGCTCATATTAATACGACCCGCAATCGGGTTGGCGCGATTCACCGTATCCTCATACATAATGTAGGGATAGCCGGATTCAAACTGAATTTCTGCCAGTGTCTGGAAAAAGTCGCGGGCGTTAATGTACTTTTTGCGCACGCGCTCGTCGGCGACCAGTTCGTCGTACTGTTCGCTTATGGCGATATCGCCGAAGGGTTTACCGTAAAGACGCTCGACGTCATACGGTGAAAACAGCGCCATCTGCGCATTTTCTTTGGCCAGGCGGAAAGTGACGTCCGGGATCACTACCCCCAGTGAGAGCGTTTTAATGCGGATCTTTTCGTCGGCGTTTTCGCGTTTGGTATCGAGAAAACGCAGAATATCCGGATGATGCGCGTGCAGATACACCGCCCCCGCCCCCTGACGCGCGCCTAGCTGGTTGGCATAGGAAAAGGCGTCTTCCAGCATCTTCATCACCGGGATTACCCCGGAGGACTGGTTTTCGATGCGCTTGATTGGCGCGCCAGCTTCGCGCAGGTTAGAGAGTAAAAACGCCACGCCGCCGCCGCGTTTGGAGAGCTGAAGCGCGGAGTTCACCGCCCGACCGATCGACTCCATATTATCTTCAATCCGCAACAGGAAGCAGGAGACAAGTTCGCCGCGCTGCTGTTTACCGCAGTTTAAGAAAGTAGGCGTGGCGGGCTGGAAACGCCCCGAGAGCATCTCATCGGTGAGTTGTGACGCCAGCGCTTCATTGCCCTGCGCGAGCGTCAGCGCTACCATCACCACCCGGTCTTCAAAGTGTTCCAGGTAGCGTTTGCCATCAAAGGTTTTCAGCGTGTAGCTGGTGTAAAACTTCCAGGCGCCAAGGAAGGTCTGGAAACGAAAACCGCTGGCGTGGGCGCGGTCAAACAGCGTCACCACGAAAGCGCGATCGTAGCGAGTCAGAACGCTTTCGTCGTAATACCCTTCGCGCACCAGCGTTTGCAGGCGTTCCTCCTGACTGCTGAACGTGACAGAGTGGGGGCGAACATGGGCGGCAAAAAAGGCGTCTACCGCCTGCCGGTCCTTATCGAACTGAATACGGCCTGCTTTATCGTACAGATTCAACATGGCGTTCAGCGCATGGTAATCCAGTGATTCCTGCGTTACGCGTTCTGCGGTTGTCGTTGCCAAAATTCGCTTACTCCTTTTCGAACGTTGTCGATGTCGGCGGGGGTTCCCATCAGTTCAAAACGATAGAGCCAGGGCACGGCGCATTTTTGGGCAATCACTTCCCCTGCGCGACCATACGCCTCGCCGAAGTTACGATTGCCAGAAGCAATGACACCGCGAATTAACGCCCGGTTGTGAGCATCATTTAAAAAGCGGATCACTTGTCGCGGCACTGCGCCAGCCGTGCCACCACCACCGTAGGAAGGCACCACCAGAATGTAGGGGTCGTCTACCCGGATCCGTTCGCGTTCATTCAGCGGAATGCGAATGGCGGGCAGCCCCAGACGCTGCATAAAGCGGTGCGTATTTTCGGAGCTGCTGGAGAAGTAGACGAGCGGGTTCATGCGCTGGCTACCCGAGACTCAGGATGCAGACGGTTGATCATATCCGGACGAAATCCTGACCAACTGGTCTCGCCAGCAATGACAACCGGCAACTGACGAAAACCTTGCGCACGCAGGGTATCGGCTGCGTCGGGTACCAGGTCGACGTTCACCATCTCAAATTCAAATCCACGGCTTTCCATCGCCCGCTTAGTGGCGTGGCACTGAACACAGTCATTTCGAGTGTAAATAGTAATGCGCATGATTCGTATTTCCATTTAAAATGAGAAAACGGCGCGATAAGACGCGTCGGGTTGGGTGTGTACTGATAGAGAGAATACTAGATGTAGTTGAATTGAGTTTCAACCATACAAGATATGGGAATTTTCGATTGATAACTCCCCACCGATGAGCACGGCGGGGAGCGGGAGGTTATGGTGAAAAATCGGCATTTACATCCGCATGCTAACGGCCAGGCGGTTAAAACAGTTCATCAGACCGATCGCAAAAGTCAGGTCGCTGATTTCGCGAGCGCTGAAATGCGTAAGCAGCGGCAGATAAACGTCATCGTCGGCATGGGTTCTGGCGATATCAGTCACCGATTCCGCCCACGCCAGCGCCGCTTGCTCCTGCTCGCTGAAATGATGGCTCACTCGCCAGCCGGCCAGCGCGTCCAGTTTACTTTGCGCAACACCCGATTTACGCAGCGCCTTGCTGTGCATTTCCAGGCAAAATGCGCAGCCGTTGATCTGCGAAATACGCAGGTAAATCAATTCCATCAGCGTGGTATCCAGCGCGCTGTTTTCCAGTGCCGTTTTCGCCTGTACCAGGGCGTTATAGACTTCAGGGCTGAGTTCATAGTAGGGCTGGCGTAACGTCGTCATGGTGCTTCTCCTCGTATTGATGGCTGGCAATGTAGCACTATAATGGACTGCAAAAGAGAGCCATATCTTTACGAAAAAAGCAGACCATATGCCGCGCTATCAGCAAATTGCCCGTCAGTTAAAAACGGCCATTGAACGTGGGGAACTCCAGCCAGGCGCCAGACTGCCGTCCAGCCGTACCTGGTCGCAGGAGCTGGGTATTTCGCGTTCGACGGTGGAAAACGCCTATGCAGAGCTGGTGGCGCAGGGCTGGCTGGAGCGGCGAGGGCAAGCAGGAACGTTTGTCAGCGCACAGTTGCAGCCGGAACAGGCGTTCAGCGAACCGGTGGTCTTTGCCGGAGAAAGTACCGTCCCTCAACCCTTTCAGATGGGACTTCCCGCGCTGGATCTTTTCCCGCGAGACATCTGGGCGCGGGTGATGGGGCGACGATTGCGCACGCAGACGCGTTTTGATCTGGCTCTCGGTGACGTGTGCGGTGAAGCCGCGCTACGCCAGGCAATCGTGGACTATCTGCGCGTGTCGCGCAGTATTGACTGTCTGCCCGAGCAGATTTTTATCACCTCAGGCTATGCGGCGTCGATGACCCTCATCCTGCGCACGCTGGCCACGCCGGGCGATGGCATGTGGATTGAAGATCCTGGCTTTCCGTTGATTCGTCCGGTGATTGAACAGGAAAACGTCGCGCCGCTGCCGGTTCCGGTCGATGACGACGGGCTGAATGTGGTGACCGGGATCCGCGACTATCCGGATGCGCGTTTTGCGTTACTCACTCCGGCCCATCAAAGTCCACTCGGCGTCGCGCTGTCATTAGCCCGGCGTCATCAACTGCTGGAGTGGGCATCACATACCCAGGCGTGGATTATTGAAGATGATTACGACAGCGAGTTTCGTTATCACGGCAAACCGCTGCCGCCGCTAAAAAGTCTGGATGCGCCACAGCGGGTGATCTACGCCGGAACGTTCAGTAAATCGCTGTTTCCCGCCTTACGCTGTGCGTGGCTGGTGGTGCCGATAAACCAGGTGGGCCGTTTTCGTCAGCAGGCGGTAAGGATGGCCTGTAGCGTACCGTTGCTCTGGCAGCAAACGCTGGCGGATTTCATCCGCGATGGACATTTCTGGCGGCATCTGAAAAAAATGCGTCAGCACTATGCGCAGCGAAGGCAATGGACGGAAAGGGCGCTCGGCGAACAGGGATTTCACGTTGTGCCCCAACAGGGCGGAATACAACTGGTGATTACCGTTGATGGTGATGATATCGCGCTGGTACGCAAAGCCAACGAAGCGGGCCTGGCCGTTCAGGCCCTAAGTCGCTGGCGGTTGAATACATCGGGGATGGGCGGGATATTGCTGTCGTTCACTAACATCGTTTCGCCTGAGATGGCGAGTCAGGTGGCAACGCGGTTGCGACAGGCCATTCAGTCAGCACTGTAGTCGAGTCTATGCCAGGCCGGATAAGCGTAAACGCTATCCGGCACCCACTTCAACATTAGCGACGAAGACTCAGCAACGCACCGACGAAGATCCCCACCGCCGCTGCCGTACCGATACTACACCAGGGCTTATCACGCACAAACGTATCGGCGCAGCCTACGGCGTCACGGGCGGCTTGCTGCACGCGCGTCCGGCCATGCATTTTCGCACGCGTCTCTTTCAGCAGCGCCTGCGCTTTACGTCGTGCAGTATCCGCTTCTTCCTTCGCATCGCTGCCCAATGACTTCAGTACGGCTTCCAGACTGTCGGCTAATTGATTGACGTCATTATGAATATCCTGCACGCCATCATCTACGTCGTTTCGGTTCGGTCGGTTAAACATATGATCCTCCAGTGATTTCGATGTGACTTTCAGTTTAGTCGATATTTTTAACTTCTGAGACGGCTCACGGCGTTATTGCGCGTTTATGGACTTTTCTGAAAGCGTTGCTAATGCTGAATCAGGTAAGGTAAGCCCGCAGTAAAAGATAACGAGGAAAAAATATGTATTTACGACCTGACGAGGTGGCGCGCGTACTTGAAAAAGTGGGGTTTACCGTCGATGTGGTGACACAGAAAACGTACGGTTATCGACGTGGCGATAATTATGTCTATGTTAATCGCGAAGCGCGTATGGGACGCACCGCGCTGGTGATCCATCCAACATTAAAAGAGCGTAGTTCTTCGCTGGCTGAACCGGCGTCTGATATTAAAACCTGCGATCATTATCAGCATTTTCCGCTTTATTTAGCCGGGGACACCCACGAACACTACGGAATTCCTCACGGCTTTAGTTCGCGTATTGCGCTTGAGCGCTATTTGAATGGACTGTTTGGCGAGGCGAATTAATTAAGCGACTGGCACAGCCAGTCGCAGAGTCGTTTCAGGCTTTAACCTGTTGGTAGCGACTCACCTTAAACAGGCGGCGGCAATAATCCAGGAAATAGCCATATACCGCCCCCATCAACATCGATATCACGATATTAGAACTGACTGCGGCGGTAATTTGATGCCAGTCAGCGCCCACTGTCAGCAGAATAGCGACATAAACCGGGGACTGGAAGGTAACATAAGCCAGCACATCCGCCAGGTTTTTCAGCCATCCCGCAGAACCCACTTTACGCGACGCCTTCATAAAGAGATCACGATACATTCCGTAGGGCCATGCGATCAGAATGTTGACCGGAATGGCGACCAGTCTGGAAGAAAGAGATTGCTCAAAGGTCATTCCGGAGAGGAATATCTCGATCAACATGTTCACGACAGAACAATAAACAACCATCGCAAACGTGTCTGCTACAGCATGACGCAAGCGTGACTGTGGTGAGAACATGCTAATGCTCCTTGTAAAAAGGGGTAAAATCGCCGTTAAATGAGTTTGTGTTAGTGGTTTGTCGTGGTATTTTTGCTTTGTTATAGAGTATATTGCTACCTTGAAACTATCAACTAGTGAAATGTTTTTATTTTGACACTTTTTGTCGATAAAATACTCTGTAATCGCCTGATTTTTGTACCGGATAGAGTTTTTGTTGCCGGTATGTGTTAAATGATTAAAAATCAATTAGTTGCGTCGTTTCGTTGCTTGAGTGGCATCCAAACGAGGCTAAACCAGCACCTAATGCCCGGCGAACTGGCATGAAGGTTATTCACCAGGGGATGAAAAATAGCCTTGAATATTATTAAGACCTAAGAGAATTATATTCTCGCGACGTGATGTCGATATTCTCTCTGTTATATGTCAGGGGCTGGAAAAATCGATAATAATATAATACACTACCCAGTGTAATACTTTTGTTTTAGCATTAAAGGGTTTTAATTATTATGAATTTGATGTTACAGAACTTAAATAATATTCGTACATTACGCGCCATGGCTCGCGAGTTCTCCATTGACGTTCTTGAAGAAATGCTGGAGAAATTCAGGGGCGTCACTAAAGAAAGACGTGAAGAAGAAGAACAGTTACAGCGTCAGCGCGCTGAACAGCAGCAGAAAATTAATACCTTGCTGGAACTGATGAAGGCCGACGGAATTAGCCCGGAAGAGTTATTCGGGAATGACGTCGCGACCCTGCGAGTGGGTAAAAAACGCCAGCCGCGTCCGGCGAAATATCGCTATACCGACCTCAACGGGGAAAGTAAAACCTGGACCGGCCAGGGGCGTACGCCAAAACCGATTGCCCAGGCACTGGCGGCAGGTAAATCACTGGACGATTTTCTGATCTAATTCTGTAAGCGGTGAGGTGATCCTCACCGCTTATTTCCCGCCATTATTGAGGACGACGATTCCACGGCATTTTGTCGAGCAGTCGCGCCATGCCACAAAAACCAGTCAGTCCGGCAAACAGCAATCCCGCGCCTACAAAACCGCTGAGCAAGAAAAAGCCACTGTTGACGCTATACCCCAACACAACGCCCAGTAACGCCAGCCCACCTGCGGCAATTTGTACCTGACGCATCAGCGGAAGCGGCTGTGATTTATCTTTCGCCGTGGGGAAACCCGCCGCTTTCCAGCCGTCAATGCCCCCTTCCAGCAACAAGGCTTCTGCCGGTGCGGCAAGAGCCTGCAATGTCGCCGCATTGTTTTGCGTTCGTTTTCCGGACTGACAATGGAAAATGACGTGTTCACCTCGCAGCCTGGCAGGAAAGCCTCCCTGTTCAAGCGCGCTCATCGGTGCGAGATAAGCCTGCGGAATATGTTCACGCAGATATTCGTCGGCATCGCGAATATCAATCAGTCTGGCGCCTTGCTCAATACGGGCCTTTGCGTCGCGCGGGGAAATCGTCCCGATGGTCATGTTCACTCCTTATGGACAATAGACGTTTTTCAATGTGGCAATGAGTGAGTTCACCGCTGCATTTTTAATGAAATAGAGGATGCGCTGGGCATCGCGCTGGCTGTCAATCAGTCCTTCTTCGCGCATTTTTGCCAGATGCTGTGAGGTGGCCGACGGACTTAATCCGGTGGCGCGTGCCAGATCGCCCGCGCTGGTGCCCGGTGAGCCGCAAAGCATACACAGGATCAGCAGTCGCTTAGGATTGCTCATTGCTTTCAGCAGGGCCGCCGCCTGTTCTGCGCTGGCCTGGAGTTGTTCAAGTTCGCTCATATGTATTTTAGGTTTTTCTAAATTAAGTAAATTCTAAAATAAAAGTGAAACGCCTGCCAGCGTAAAAAACGTAAAAGAGGGTAAAAGCGAGAGTGATGACTGGCGATCTCCGCTAAGCTCGCTACGCTTAGGGATAAAATCCCTTTTTAAACAATAAGTAATTTTTCTTTTTGGAGTGTGTATGGGTTTCTGGAGAATTGTATTTACGATCGTTCTGCCGCCGCTGGGTGTCCTGCTGGGGAAAGGGTTCGGTTGGGCCTTCATCCTTAATATCATTCTGACGCTGTTGGGTTATATCCCGGGTCTGATTCACGCGTTCTGGGTACAAACCCGTCCTTCAACGCGCTCTTAACCGTCAGGATTTTTGCGCCAGCAGTTTACCGGTCATGGCCTGCTGGATAATTGGAATCGGCGTCAGTAAATGTTGGCGCATGAGTTCACTGGCGCGCGTCGTATCGCGCGCCAGAATTGCCTCGGTTAGCATCTGATGCTGAACGTGTTTATCCTCTAGCATTTCAACTGACAAGACCGTTTTTCGCAGCCAGATAAACCGATAGCGCGCCGCGAGATCAAACAGCCGTTCACGCATTTGCAGCAGATATTGCGAACCGCATCCGGCAACAATAGCGGTATGGTATGCCTGATGGCGTAAATCCCACTCATCCAGCAGATGTTCACTGGCGTCGCTGGCCTCAAGCTTGCTGAGCATGTGGGCGCGGGCGAGGATCTCAGCTTCCCATTCGTCACCGCCGCGTTCAATCGCCAGACTTACCAGCATGGCTTCCATATTGGCGCGGGCGTCGAAAATATCGAGCAGTTCCTGCTCTGACATGGACGCCACCCGATACCCTTTCTGATTCACCACCGTGACCAGCCGTTCCGCCACCAGATGAGAAAGCGCCTCCCTGAGTGGCCCAACGCCAAGAGAATAGCGCGAGGTTAATAAACTCATGCGCAGTTTTTCATCAGGCTGATAAACACCGCGAATAATATCGTTCTTCAGCCAGCGGTATCCATCTATGGCCGTCGGATGGGAAATGGCGGTCATGGTCTTACTCCTGAATCGTGTTCCCGGCCTGCGCCGGGAAATCATTTAACGGGTATTTTGCAGCGGTGTCTTTTGCCACAATACCAGTTTTTTCCAGCGCGACATAATCGGCACGGTGCAAATAATCCCCAGCCCCAGCAGCCCTGTGGAAATCACTTCCAGCTGTTGCGCCGGGCGGAAGAGCATCACAACCAGCACAAAGATGATAAAACCAATCACCAGCCAGGTCAGCCATGGATAGAGCCACATTTTCAGTTTGATCTCGCCACCTTCCGCCAGCAGGATTTTGCGCATCCGCAGCTGAGAAACGGCGATAACCAGATACACCAGCAGGGCGATGGCGCCGGAGCTGTCAATCAGGAACTTAAACACTTTTGCCGGGGCATAATAGTTCACGACTACGGTTAAAAACGCTGCGCCCGTCGAGAGCAGCACCGCCACCCAGGGGGTTTTGCTGTGATTGATTTTGCCCATCATGGCCGGCGCGTCGCCACGGCGGCTCAGGGAATAGAGCATTCGCGACGCGGTATACAGCGCAGAGTTCAGGCAACTGGTTACCGACAGCAGGATCACACAGTCCATGATCAGTTTGGCGTGCGGAATATGCAGCAGTTCCAGCACCGACTGATAGGAGCCAACCTCTTTCAGACCCGGCATGTTCCACGGGATCAAGGCGACGACGACAAAGATCGAACACAGATAAAAGATCGAAATACGCCAGATGACTGAGTTAGTCGCGCGGACGATGTGTTTATCCGGCGTGTCGGATTCGGCGGCGGCGATGGTGACAATCTCAGCGCCCATAAATGAGAACATCGTGATCAGCATGGCGCTCAGCACCGCGCCAAAGCCGTTCGGCATAAAGCCACCGTGATCCCACAAGCGTGAAATACCGCTGACTTCAGCGTAAGGGTAAAAACCGCTGATCGCCGCGGCGCCGAGGGCGATAAAGGCAAGGATGGCAATCACTTTGCACAGCGCCAGCCAGAACTCAAACTCACCGTAGTTTTTGACGCTCAGCAAATTACTGCCGGTTAACGCCAGCGTGATAACCAGCGAGAACAGCCAGATCGGGACGCCGGGAACCCAGGAGTTGAGGATGATCGCGGCGATATTCGCTTCAAGCGGGATCACCAGCACCCAGAACCACCAGTACAACCAGCCGATGGTGTAGCCTGCCCAGCGTCCGATGGCTTTATCGGCGTAGGTGGAAAAGGAACCGGTGTCCGGCGTGGCGACGGCCATTTCGGCCAGCATCCGCATGATCATCACCACCAGTAACCCGGCGAACAGATAGGCCAGCAGGACCGCTGGCCCGGCCTGGGCTATCGCCACGCTGGACCCCACAAACAGACTTGCGCCGATAACCCCGGCAATAGACAGCATGGTGACGTGGCGTGATTTCAGCCCGCCCCCTAAATCATGTGATTGCGACAGTTGCCCCATCTTCTTACCCCGTTATTGTTTTTGACCTGTTTGCCGGATGGCGCTTCGCTTATCCGGCAAACAGGTGGTACTTTTTGTAGGCCGGATAAGACGCTTTTGCGTCGCCATCCGGCACGGGTGCCTGCGTCTTAACCTTGCTTAGCTTCATCAAAACACTGGGCGATAATGTCCAGCCCCTGGCGGATTTGCGCATCTTCAATGGTGAGCGGAACGAGGATGCGCAGCACGTTGTAGTACGGCCCACAGGAGAGCAGGATCAGTCCTTTGTCGCGGGCGCGTGCGACGATCTCCGCCGTCAGTTTTGCATCCGGCTTGTTCTGGTCACCGTCTTCAAACAGTTCAATGGCGATCATGGCGCCCAGCCCGCGAACGTCGCCGATTTCACGATGCGTTTCAGCTATCGCCAGCAGGCCGTTGCGCAGGGTTTTGCCGAGTTCGTTCGCCTTTTGCAGCAGATTTTCCTGCTCGAAAATGTTCAGTACCGCCAGCGCGGCGGCGCAGGCGATCGGGTTACCGGCATAGGTGCCGCCCAGCCCACCCGGCGGGATGGCGTCCATGACGTCGGCACGTCCGGTGACGCCCGCCAGCGGAAAACCCCCGGCAATCGATTTGGCGAAGGTGGTGATGTCCGGCGCCACGCCCATCTGCTCCATCGCGAACAGCGTACCGGTACGCCCCGCGCCGCTCTGCACTTCATCGGCAATCAGCATGATCCCGTGCTCGTCGCAAATCGCGCGCAGGCGCTGCATAAAGGCCGGAGAGGCGGCGTAAAAACCGCCTTCGCCCTGTACCGGTTCAATCACGATGGCGGCGATATCTTCCGGCGCGGCATCGTTTTTAAAGATGCGGTGAATGCTGGCGATGGCGTCATCTTCGCTAATGCCGTGCAGGGTGCACGGATAGAGCGCGCGATAGACGTGACCCGGCATCAGCCCCATTCCGGCGGAGTACGGGTTCACTTTCCCGGTCAGCGACAGGGTGTAGTGAGTGCGGCCGTGGTACGCGCCGCTAAAGGCGATCGTCCCCGTACGTTTCGTTGCCGCGCGGGCGATCTTCACCGCGTTTTCCACCGCTTCGGAACCGGTGGTAACCAGCAGGGTCTTCTTGGCGAAGTCGCCCGGTACTTTCTGGTTCATGATTTCGCAAAGTTGCAGATACGGCTCATAGGCCAGCACCTGGAAGCAGGTATGGGACAGTTTTTTCAACTGTTCTTCGACTGCCGAGACGATCTGCGGGTGCAGGTGTCCGGTGTTCAGCACCGCAATGCCGCCGGCAAAATCCAGGAACTCACGGCCTTCCACGTCCCAGACCCGACAGTTTTCCGCGCGCTCGGCAAAGATCGGGTGAATCTGTCCTACGCCACGAGGAACGGCGTTGCTGCGACGCTGCATTAATTCATTATTGGTGCTCATCAGGTGTTCTCCAGTCGATTTATTATTAAAGGCCAATGCACAGATATTTGATTTCTAAGTAATCTTCGATGCCGTATTTGGAACCTTCACGGCCAAGACCGGAGGCTTTGATCCCGCCAAACGGCGCGACTTCGTTCGAGATAATGCCGGTGTTAATACCGACGATGCCGTACTCCAGCGCTTCGCCAACGCGAAAGACGCGGCTTAAATCACGGGCGTAGAAATAGGCCGCCAGACCAAACTCGGTGTCGTTGGCCTGTCTGATGACGTCGGCTTCATCGCTAAAGCGGAACAGCGGGGCCAGCGGGCCGAAGGTTTCTTCTTTGGCGACCTTCGCGTTGTCAGGCACGTCCACCAGAATGGTCGGCTGGAAGAAATTGCCGCCCAGCGCGTGCGGTTTTCCCCCGCTAATCACCCGGGCGCCTTTTTCCAGCGCATCGGCAATATGTTCCTGCACTTTGGCGACCGCTTTCTCATCAATCAGCGGGCCGGTGGTGACGTCGGGAGCCAGACCGTCACCGAGATGCAGTTTTTCCACCGCCTGCTGCAGTTTCTCCGCAAAGCGCTCATAAACGCTGTCCTGCACATACAGACGGTTGGCGCAGACGCAAGTCTGCCCGGCGTTGCGAAACTTAGAGGCCAGCGCGCCTTCTACTGCTTTATCAAGGCAGGCATCGTCAAAGACGATAAACGGCGCGTTACCGCCCAACTCCAGGGAGACTTTTTTGATGTCTTTGGCGCACTGTTCCATCAACTGGCGACCAATTTCCGTTGAGCCGGTGAAAGACAGTTTGCGCACCAGCGGATGGCTGGTCAGTTCGTTACCGACGGCGCCCGCCGAACCGGTGACAACGCTGAATACCCCCGCCGGGATCCCGGCGCGGTTTGCCAGTTCCGCCAGCGCCAGCGCGGAGAACGGCGTCTGGCTGGCGGGTTTAAGCACCATCGTGCAGCCTGCCGCCAGTGCCGGACCGGCTTTGCGGGTAATCATCGCCGAAGGGAAGTTCCACGGCGTAATGGCGGCAGTGACGCCAATGGGTTGCTTAATGACGATCAGGCGTTTGTCGGCCTGGTGTCCGGGAATGGTGTCGCCATAAATACGTTTGCCCTCTTCGGCAAACCACTCAATAAAGGAGGCGGCATAGCTGATTTCCCCTTTGGCCTCCGCCAGCGGCTTGCCCTGTTCCAGGGTCATCAGACGGGCGAGATCGTCCTGATGTTCCAGCATCAGATTGAACCAGCGACGCAGAATATTCGCCCGCTCTTTGGCGGTGAGGTCGCGCCAGGCGGGCAGCGCGCGGTTAGCGGCCTCAATGGCGTCGCGGGTTTCCGTGCTGCCCATTTTCGGCACGCTGCCCAGCGTCTGGCCATTGGCCGGGTTGGTCACCGCAATGACTTCGCCGCTATCGGCATCGCGCCACTGACCGTTGATCAAGGCCTGCTGACGGAACAACGTCGGATCGTTTAGTTGCATGATGGCTTCCTGTCTGAAAAAAGGTTAACGGGTGAAAGCGGCGTGTAATGTGTCCACGCTACGTGCCGCACGCAGCGTGCGTCCGGGATTGCTCTGGTTTGCCAGTAACGTCTGTACCTGACTGACGATGTGTGCGCCGATAGGCAGCGCTGACGTCGCCGCCGGGGAGGGGGCATTGCAGGTGTGGATTGAGCGCGGCGTGGTGACAAACAGAAAATCGTCAATCAGCTTGCCGTCTGGCGAAACGGCCTGGGCGCGGACGCCTGCAGGCCACGGTTGCAGATCGTTTAGCATCAGACTCGGGCAGTACTTTTGCACCAGTCGCAGATAGCCGCTCTTGCACAGCGAGTTTTTCATTTCGCTTAAACCAGCGCGCAGGTTGTTTTGCAGGACCCGACGAATACCGGAAGAACCGAGGATCTCCAGCGTATCGCTGAGCGAAAAGTCGCGTTTGCGATAGCCCTCGCGCTTAAACGCCAGCACCGCATTCGGCCCAACCGTGACGCTACCGTCGATCATGCGGGTGAGATGGACGCCGAGAAACGGCATCGCCGGATCGGGGATCGGGTAGATCAGGTGGTTGACGATCTGATTGTGTTCCGATGCCAGACGGAAGTACTCGCCACGGAACGGGCAGATGATAAAACCTGGCTCGACGCCGAGCATTTTCACCAGCCGATCGGCCATCAGTCCGGAGCAGGTAATTAGCGTCGACCCTTCAAATTCCTCTCCCTGGCGGGTACGCACCACCACGCCCGAGGCGTGTTCTTTCAGGGCACTGACGTCGGCGTTGTAGATAATCTCGCCGCCTCTGGCCTGGAAGATTTTCGCCATCGCCGCCGTGACCTCCCGGTAGCTGACGATCCCGCTGGATGGCACAAAAATGCCGCCGAGTCCGGTGATGTTTGGTTCGCGCTCGCGCAGTTCCTGCGCATTCAGCCACTCGCGCTCTAAGCCGTTGGCCGCGGTGCGATCCCACAGGGCGCGCATCCGTTCCATTTCCTGCTCAGAGGTCGCGACCAGCATCTTGCCGCAGGTGTCGTAGCGGATGCCGTTTTGATCGCAAAAGGCTTTGGTCGCACGGTTACCGGCGAGACAAAACTGCGCCTTCAGACTGCCGGGGGTGTAATAGACCCCGGCATGGATCACGCCGCTGTTGTGACCTGTCTGATGACAAGCCGGGCCGGACTCTTTTTCCAGCAGTGCGATGCGAGCGTCCGGGTAGACCTCAATGAGCTGCATGGCGGTCGACATGCCAATAATGCCGCCGCCAATAATCACAAAATCATACATCCGCTTGTTCCTTCACGCTTACTGGTGAGTCTGGTAGTGGTGGGTGGAATAAGCGAAGTAGCCGCGCTGGCGCATGAGTTCACGGCGCAGGTCCGGGTGCGAGGTAAAACGATCGCGACCGTGCAGCCAGAACAGGTTGTTGATCAACAGGAATTTACCCACCGAAACCGGAACGGACAGGATGCTTTTGCTGGTTTCCAGCGCATCAGACAGCTCGCTCAGCCAAACGCCCTCTTCAAAATCTTTCGGCTGCACAAACTGGTCGATGTAGCGCATGATCGGGCGGCCCTGTTGGTCGACGTCAAATACCGGGTGGAACACATCATGGTTGACGTTCTTACTGGGCGGTGCGGCGAAGCGCATCGGACGGCGCGCCAGTGGGTGACTGAAGTACTCGTCAAGATGCTCCCAGTCGTCAAGATGCAGCAGCAGCGAGTTGCCGCCGGTCATGTTCTGCTCGTCGATTTTCATCATCAGCACGTAATCGGTGATCTCTTCGACGTAGGTGCCGTCGTTATGTAACTCCATCACGCGGTGCGGCTGGCGCAGATAGCTATCTGAGTTATCGACGTTTTTTACCACAAAGCGCGCATAGTACTGGCCGCTCATGGCATCAAAGTTGGAGCGTCCAACCAGATGCGCCACCGCGGTTGCCAGCTTGACCATGTCGTCAGCCTGCGCCACGTCATCGACGCCTTCGGCGTTGATCAGCAGCGCGCCCTCTGCGCGATCGAGCAGCGTTTTCAGCAGCAGCGGCTGCAGCTGGTTGCCGCACAGATCGTCGAGGATCTTGCCCACTTTGAAGCGCAGGAACGATTTATATTCCAGTGCCTGCACCGGCCATTGCTCGACCTGCTGGAGAAAGTGTTCCGTCGTCCGGGCGGAAAAGGTCAGTTCCAGCAGACGCGGGGATTGGGCTGACGGTTTCAGTGTAAATCCGTTGTCAGGTTGGCCTGGATCTTCAGCGTTTGGTTTAACGGCAGTTAGTGCATTCATCAGAATCGGTCCTCTCAGTAGATGGTCAGGGAGACATGGCGAAGCTCATTTCGTAGCCATAAATTAAAAATATCTACATTTTAAGAAAACGCGCACAAAATGAACTTTTTGTTTATTTTTTGTGATCAAAAACAACAAGTATTTAACATTATTAAGTGCAGGGATAAATGCATGCGTATTGGGAGAAAAGGACGGAAAAGGTTGAGGAAACCGCCGGTTAGCCTACACTAACGCCGGTTGCGGTGTGTCTGATGAGCGAGGCTCGGGATAAACATGTTGATTAAAAACCTCTTTCGTCGGGTGAAGTGGGTCAGTTCTGGTCTGTTGGTGTTGATCAAACACGTGGTGCTGACGTTGCTGGTGGTACTGATTATTTTCCTCGGCGTGCGGGTGTATCAGACAGAGAGTGGCCCCGACCTTCATCCCTGGCATACCTGGCGAGGGAATGAAATGAGCGCGGAGGCGCTGGATAACGCCACCTTTGCGCAGTATCAGGCACGGGAAGCGGCGCTGTTTGCCGATCTGCAAAAACAGGTAGGCGAGACGCTGAGTCCGGATGAGCAGACGCCGATCAACCGTTTCTGGTCGGGCAGCCGGGTTGCTCCGGCGCAATTTACCCCCAACTGGAACCGTTCATTCGTGTTGATGCCGCAAGGCAAACCGCGCGGCGTTGCCGTGATGCTCCACGGCCTGACCGACTCGCCCTACAGCCTGAAATATGTCGCCCGGATCTACCAGCAACAGGGATTTATCGCCGTAGTGCCACGCCTGCCCGGACACGGCACCGCGCCAGGCGCGTTAACGGCGGTCGACTGGGAAGCATGGCTGGCCGCGGCGCGTCTGGCGGTGCGTGAGGCGACGAGACTGGCCGGTAACGAAGTGCCGCTGCATCTGGTGGGTTACTCTAACGGCGGCGCGCTGGCGCTGAAATACACGCTGGACAGTCTGGATGACGCCACGCTGCGACGCCCGCGTCAGGTGGTACTGCTGTCGCCGATGATTGGCGTCACGTCATTCGCCCGTTTTGCCGGACTGGCGGGATTGCCGGCGCTGTTTCCTGCCTTTGCCAAAGCCGCATGGCTTAACATCACGCCAGAATATAACCCCTTCAAATACAATTCGTTTCCGGTCAATGCGGCGCGGCAGTCTTATCTGCTGACCAAAGCGCTACAGCAGCAAATCGTGCAGGATGCGCAGAACATGCGACTTCACGATCTGCCGCCGGTGCTGACCTTCCAGTCGGTAATGGACTCCACCGTCAGCACCCAGGCGGTGGTGGAGTCGTTGTATCGCTATCTGGGGCCTAACGGCAGCGAACTGGTGCTGTTTGATATCAATCAGGCGGCTAACCTGCGTCCATTGCTGCGTACTTCTTCTTATACTGCCGCTGCGACGCTATTACCGTCCGGACCGCGCGCTTACCGTACAACGGTGGTCACCAATACTACGGCAGAAACGCTGGCCGTGGTGGCGCGTGACACCCTCGCCGGAACGCGCGACGTGCAGGTTCGGCCATTGCAGGAAGCCTGGCCGCAGGAGATGTACTCTCTTTCACATGTCGCGGTGCCATTCCCTCTGACAGATTCCCTGTATGGACTAAAGCCGGATGAACTGAATCGCTATGGGTTGAGCATTGGCACGATTGCGCTGCGCGGAGAGACCTCCACCCTGCTGGTGGGGCTGGATACGTTAATGCGTGTTACCTCGAATCCGTTCTTTTCCTATATGCAGGAACGGATTGAGGCGGTTGTCGGGGGCAGCGTTAAGGATTAGGCCAACGATATTGCCCGCTTTCATCGCGCCTATCCTCATCTTGAGCGTAGCAATACGCCAGAGAGTTAACACGTCGGGATTGGGCATGCAGGGGAGAGATAACGGGTAAGTTCAGGCAGGTTAACGGGCAACAAGCAAAAAGCCGCACAGGCGGCTTTTTGCTTCTGTGAAGGCAGAGAAGGTAGAGGCAGAGTTACTCGCTGAGTTTTTTCTCAACGGCGGCAGCGCCTTCTTTGGTTTTATTCCAGCCCTTCTCAGTCCCTTCTTTGGTGGCGTTCCAGCCTTTCTCAGTGCCTTCTTTGGTTTTATTCCAGGTTTTCTGCGAGCCTTCGCTGACTTTACTGCTCAGACTATCCCTTTTACCTTCAGCGGCATGTTTGGCTTTCAGTTGCTGCTCTTTACCCTGATTTTGCGCCTGGTGCAGTTTTTCTTTCGCGGTATTTGCATTTTCATGCGCGGCAGCCACATCATTATCTGTTGCATGTGTGGTCGCAGCGAAAACAGGTGAAGCCAGCAGCAGTGCCGATAATGCGATCATTGTCTTTTTCATAATATCCTCGCTTAACATTATTCGTTATTTGCGTGATTAAGCATGACAGTTGAACGAGGCGCTGGCTTTAGGAAAAAACTGTAAGCGGGATCTGGCAGAGATCTGGAATCAGCAGGGCATTGAGGAAACGATGGGGAACCGCCTTGTCAGCTTAGCCCATCGAGTGAATCAGTCTTCTGACTGAATCCGCGAACGGCAGGATGATTTCGGAACGGGCGAAGAAGCCGAAATGCTGGGAGTATGTGCGTAGCAAATCTATTTCTCCGCACTGGCAAAAACGGATGGCCTTTCGCATGATTAAATTCAGTATCAAAGCGCTGCGCGCGTGTTGTGGGACTCGCTGTGGTTGTTCTGTCTGGATGTGCCACTGAATAACATAACTATATAAATAACAGGGATATTTTAAATCCAGTGTTAATCATTAACAAAACCTCGCTCCGGCGGGGTTTCTTTTTTTGTGATGCCTTGCTTTTGAATAATTCTTTTTGCAAGCATTTTAGGAATATGTCAAAGAATAAAATGTTGCCTTTATACAACTTTTAGGAATAGTCTAGATCTTTATGGAGTTTTCGCGTTTTATCAATCAAGGATGAATTATGTACGCACTGGCATTAATTTTCTCGCTTGCGGGTAACGGTGAAAAAAGTGAAGTTATTGGTGTTTTTAGCAGTCAAACTGAATGTGTAGCGGCATCTCAGTTGCAGTCATCAAGAACGCAATGCTTTTTTCTCGATCCAGAAAAAGGTTTAGTGGATGTTGCATCGCACAACGGTAATGACAAAAATCTGAAATAAACCTCTCGCTAATGCGCCCTGCTTCATCGGTGTTACCCAAAAGGCATTTTTTGCTACAGTAAATCAGGTATGGTCGCTGCATATCGATAGCTCAGGGAGAGAGCAACCAGAGTTCGAATTGCAGTTCGATTTTGCATGCCGTAATGAATTTATTAACGGTTTTTTTGGCACACGATACAGAACCAGAGCCTGATGAGGACTGATTCCCTTTGCTATCTTTAAACGCTAAGAATTAAAAGGTGTGATCCTGTGTAGTAGTGAATGCGTGATCAACATTTATGATGAATAAATTTCTATTTAAATATTTGCTACATGGTTTATGTTGACGAATTATTATTAATAATAAAATAAAACAAGGCTTTAACTCACAAGCCTTGTTTTTATAAAGGATGTGAAACGTATTATTGCCAATATAGTCGTCATACCTTAAACGCTCTCTTATGGAGAGTGTTGAGGGCATAACGATATTCTCCTGTTAGCCGAAGCTGATTAAGCTGGAGTGGTTACATACCGGGTGCCAAAGCTCGTCCAGCGAGGAATGATGGCAAATATGATGGCTATCATCAGGCATGACAAGTTAAACAGAACATACGGCGCGTAATCCATCGTCGCCACACCGAGGGTTTTCGCCATAAACATCCCCGATATCGTCCACGGGAAAAGCCCTTCCAGCAGAGTGGCTCCGGACTCCATGGCGCGTGACATGTTGACCATATGGAGATTTTTCTCCTTATAGCAGGGGTCATACATGCTCTTGACGATAAAGAAGCTGATCACCGCATTGCCGGTACAGGCCACCAGCACCGAACTGGTTAGCATGGTCGCAAGGAGGGTGCGGGTGATGGTATTAAGCTTTTTCACCAGGCTTTTGAGAATGACCGCCAGCGCGCCCGACACGTCCAGTGCCGAGGCGAACATAAATGCGCACAGCATCACCACTATCGGGCCGGTCATCGAGTACATGCCGCCCCGATTGAGCAATACGTTGATGTTTCGCGCCGTCGCCTCACCCAGCGCCATCCCGTGTAGGCCGGGCAGCATGTCCGATTTAAAACCGTTGATGGCGGCACCGATAATGTCGGTGAGCGCGATCTCCTGAAACAGCACCGCCAGCACGATGCCGGACAGCGCCGAAGCAACCAGCACAATCACCGAATCCCATTTTTTGATAGCCCCGACAAACACCAGCAGAGCAGGACAAAGCAGCAGTGGGTTCAACCAGAACAACTGCGACAACGCTGATTTCATTACCGCAATTGCCGCCATCTGTTCGCCGGTGCCGCCGTTAAGGTGACTTCCCAGGGCGTAAAATCCGCAGCAGGCAACCGCAAAAGCAGGCAGCGCGGTATAGAGCATATTGCGGATGCTTTGGTACAGGTCGGCTCCGGCAGCAATGGCGGCCATGTTGGTGGTGTCGGAGAGCGGCGAGAGCTTGTCGCCGAAATAAGCCCCTGATATCACCGCTCCAGCGGTCACCGGCAGTGATACGTCCATCGCCGAGGCGACAGCCATTAGCGCCACGCCGATGGTGCCCGCTGTTCCCCATGAGGTGCCGGTAAACGTGGAGATGCAGACGGTGACCAGAAACGCTGTCAGGTACAGGTATGCCGGATTGATGGCGGCCAGCCCGTAATAAACCATCAGTGGAATGGTGCCGGAGACCATCCAGCAACCAATCAGCATTCCGATGGACAACAAGATCAGGATCGCGGGCACCGCATCCTTGATTTTTCCGACCAGCGATTTCATCACGTCTGCCCAGCTTCCGCCGTAGTAACGGGCGTAGAAACAGGTAACGATAGTGATACAAAGTAACGTGAATTCGACCGGATAATTCAGCAGGCCGATACCGGCAGCAAAGATAAAAAATATCACCGCCAACAGGCAGAGAGCGGAGCCGAATGACGGTTCTTTCCTGGTATCCATCATTCTTCTCCTTTAGACATATCCGCGATGGCGGCGAAGGCTGCGTCCAGGTCGGCAATCAGCAATGCCGGGCTTTCCTGACCTATGGACAGACGTATCAGGCCGGAGGCGATGTTGTCGGCAGCGAGCGCTGGCTCGTTGTAACCCCGGTTGGGGGAGATAATTAAACTTTCGTACCCACCCCAGCTACAGCCGACTTTAAACACCCGGCAGGCGTCGATAAACCGTTTCACCGTTTCGAAATTCCCGCCGCGGATTTCAAAGGCGAAGAGACCGGAGAAACCGTACATCTGCTGGCGGATAATAAACTGCTGCTCCGGGGTTGCCATGCTGGGATGGCGGATATTTTCCACTTCGGGGCGGGTTTTCAGGTATTCAATCACCTGTAGCGTATTGTCCTGGTGGCGAGGCATCCGCACCGGCAGCGTACGTAGCCCACGTAAGAGCAACCAGGCGGCGAACGGCGACAGTACCGCGCCCAGCAACTGGTGGGAGAAGTCCCGGATCGCGGTCATGCGTTCGTGGGAGGTAATTACCGCCCCGGCAATTAAATCGCTGTGACCGCCGAGATATTTGGTGCAGGAGTGAATGACAATATCAAAGCCGAGCGTCAATGGCTTCTGAAACAGTGGCGTGGCCCAGGTGTTATCGATAACGGTGGTGATGTTATGCGTTCTGGCAAGCGCGGCGATGGCCTTCAGGTCGACAATGTTCATCGTCATGGTGCCGGGAGATTCGGTGTAAATCATCCGGGTGGCGGGAGTGATTTTGCGGGTGATACTCTCCAGCGTGCCATCCAGCACAATATCGTATTTCACGCCGAATTTTTCCGCCATCTGTTGGACTAATGCCTGAGCCGGGCCGTAGACGTTGTTGACCAGAATGATGTGATCAGCGCTGTTGAGGTTCGCCATTAACACCGCGCTGATGGCGCCCATTCCCGAAGCAAAGCAGCGGCAGCTCTCGCCGCGTTCGAGCTTTGCCAGCTTATCTTCCACCATCTGTACCGTCGGATTTAACCCGCGCGAATAAATATAGCGCTCGGCTTCATGCTGCATATCATCGCAGTAGGCCTGGTAGTTTTTCTGCACAAACAGGCTGGTCTGGATAATTGGCGCGCTGACTGCACCATAATAGCGTTCATGCGGCTCATCCAGCCCGGAACAGGTCAGATTATCGTCAGTGGTAATATCATCGTTTTTGAGAAACATTTTACTGATTTCCATCGTTAATTCCCTTATGTGTGATGCATGGCAGGCTGAACGACGCGAAGGAGGGGCCGCAGGCATCGTTGAACCTGTTAATTTTTGGCGCGTAATGAAACGGTGAAATGCTTAAACCGTTATTGGCTGCGCGCGGGGCGTAATGCCAGGTGTTACGATGCCGGTTTGACCGCATCATGATGGGGTGTTTGGTTCTTAAAAACTGTTACTGAGTTCATATAAATTCAAGTATCCATTGAATTAGTATGGTTAAACTTGAAGATTGACTCGACAGGGAGAGCGATAATTCTGGTTTCTGAACAGAGGCTGGGTCAAAGCCGTGATGGGTAAGCGATTAAAAATTGCCAGAATTAATGCAGGCCTGAAACAAGCTGAGCTTGGCGTACGCGCCGGGCTGGATGAAGAGTCGGCAAGTGCTCGTATAAGTTCATATGAGAACGAAGTCCATGCGCCAGATTTTAGGCTGGTGCGCAAGATAGCGGCGGTGCTTGATGTGCCGGAGGCCTATTTTTATGCGGTGGAAGATGACCTGGCTGAGTTGATTTTACGGTACCATCGATACAAGAAGATACACCGTACAATGGAGTAGGTGAGTGCAGGGTGCAGTTTAGTATCGACGGGTTTGCCTTGCATCGCTTTTCTGATTGCAGGCATGAATTGCGACAGGACCTGATAAATACTGTCCAGAGAGATTTGCCTGGTTTTTTGCTTTACCAGGGGTCGATGGTAATTAAATCCTCCCTGGCGCATCCTCGCTGGGATCTTCCTTTCAGGGTACTATTAATCGTCCTGCTGGTCATGGGGGTGACAATGGCTGCTCCCTATCTGGGAGCCGGAGTTAGCGGTGTTATCGCTTCTTTTCCGTTTATGGCTGTCATTCTGGCCGTGTTTGCTCACGTGATGGCAGGCTATGAGGCAGCTCAGCGGGTGATGTGTGGACTGGTCGGCGGCCTATTTAGCTTTGCCATTTTCTTCTGGGGGCTGAGTCAACTGCTGGTCTCATTGAACCTGGCTGCAACCTATGCAGTCGCTCTTTTCGCTGCACTAGTTGTGCAATTCATCCTGCTACAGAGGATTCGAAGACAGAATGTGACCAGTACTGCCAACAATTCATCTTAATGTCCGCTCTTCGATCATAGCGGAAGCTCACATCAGTTATGGCTAAAAAGCAGGTATGAAGGGAAGGTGACAGGCTATGGTGAAAGAAAAGTGGGCTGCTGTTTGTGGTCGCATAGAGCGTGGCGAATGAGGCAAAAGAGCAAAAACAAAAAAGCCCGCATAAGCGGGCTTTCATGTCACTCGGGAGCCGCGGCTCCTTTGCGTATCCTTTTTTGTCCCCTCACCGTCTGGTCGGTGTCTTACTGAGACTGCTAACTTCCTGTTTTTATTAGTGCTGTCCTGGCACTGTCCAATCATGATTGGTGGAGCTGGCGGGAGTTGAACCCGCGTCCGAAATTCCTACATACCATTTTTATCATAGTGGAAACAGTAAGTTATGTTTAAAAACAATGTGTTAGTATTATTTTGTGTTTGTCCGTTTTAGGCGTTTTTAACTACCTGCCGCCAAATTGCCGCCAACTTCGTTAGGAACTATAGTTAATGTTTCAGAAACGTAATCAGCCCATTCTTGAGAAGAAAATGCCTGTAAATAATCGGCGTGATTTCTGATTTTAAACCTCAACTTACTCATATATATGTAATCATAAATGTTGTCATAATGCGGTATATCCTCATTATATATAACACGAATTAATTTTCTTGAAAGAAGATAAGATACTTCTAATACTTCGATGAATGTTTGTTCTTCAAGTGTAAATGTTTTTAATTGATACCCATTATGTTTTATCAAACAGTAAACACGAGATGTTGAGGATGCACATATATGGTCCAATAACAAAGCTGTATTGTATGATAAAATGTTAAATCTGAGCATGTAGCTTAAATAATTATCCTCTTCTAGCGGTACTTGAAGCGATAGACTAGTATTGATTATGTTTAAGTAATCCTTTAGTTGTGCTAAAAAATCAGGGTTGGCAGTGAAATCAGACGTGATCTCTATAGTTGATTTGTTATATATTTTTGTATATAAGAGATATGGATTTGAAATTTTAATTTCATCAGTTGTAAACAAAACAATATTTGGCTTCCCACCGAATTTTATTAAATTCCCATCTGCGTCTGTCGCACTTGGAAGTTTGTAGGAAAATATTTCTTTTGTTTTCTCAATGAAGTTTTTCTCATGCGCCAAATACCTGTCGACTGCATTTTTCGTTTCAGCTGTATTTATCTGAACTTCTGTTTGTATGGTGCGATGTATGTTATTGACGATCGAAGCTAAAGGAACGGCGCTAGCAAGCAATAATAGTGGGAATTTGCTTATTTCATAAAATCGAGAATATCCATGTGCGGAGAGTACCGGTTCTTTACCCCACCATGCAAAAAAACCAAAATAGATAAAAGAAAATAAAGGTGTTAAAACTGAAATCCAAAATAATTTCTGACGGAATAAATTCCTTTTATCAAGAACGTACCATTTATTTATTATTGTAATGACTATTAGTGCAATTATTAATATAATATAAATCATTGTATAACAAGTGTCACTTAACATTATTTTTACTCAATATAATTTAAAGGGTTCTTAGTTACTGCATCTTCAAGATGATCTGGTGAAAAATGAGAGTAAACCATGGTCATCTTGATATCCGAATGCCCCAATATATCCCTGAGTACAAGGATATTTCCGCCGTTCATCATAAAATGGCTGGCAAACGTATGCCGAAGTACGTGGGTGCATTGGCCTTCAGGCAGGTCGATACCAGCGCGTTTCACTGCTCGCTCAAAAGCTTTTCTGCACGGCGTGAATAACTTCCCTCGGTTTTTGGGTAGTTCGTTGTACAGATCCTGAGAAATAGGTACGGTTCGGTTTTTCTTACCCTTTGTCTTGGTATAGGTGATCCGGTATTTTGATAACTGATGGCCCTGCAGGTTTTCTGCTTCACTCCAGCGCGCGCCGGTGGCTAGGCATATTTTTGCTATCATCAGCAGGCTGGGGCTTTGAGAATCAGCGCAGGCATCCAGCAGGCGTTTAATTTCTTCCGGGGCTAAGAACGCCAGTTCACCTTCTGCGACTTTAAATGTTGGCAAACCGGCGAGTGGGTTGGGTGCTGGCCAGTGGCCCAACTTTTTTAGGGTGCCAAAAACCGATGATAGGTTGCGTTGTTCAAGGTTTACCGTGCGGGGCTTAACGGGCGACATAAGCGCTCCATCTTCATTTCGCACTTCACCTTTTAGCCGTGCTTCGCGGTATTTCGTAAAGTCACCGGCGGTCAGTTCTGAGGCGATGGGATCGCCCAGGCCATTACAGATAATTCTAAGTTTCGCCATCAGTCGTTTGGGGTCAGCAAGCGTCTGCCCGTAGAGTGAATGCCACAGCTCAATCACTTCTGACAAACGCCGCCGATCCTCCTTTTCCCCCAGCCATGGTTTTTTGTTTACTTCATCCATGGTGAAGTTTTCAAATGCCACGGCTTCGCCTTTCGTTGCAAATTGCTTGCGCACACGCTTGCCGTCGCGCCCATTTGGATAGCACTCACACAACCATTTTCCGTTTGGCTGCTTTCTAATAGTCATAATTAGATGCTCTTGATCACTTTTACAGCGCGTCCGATAGCTTCAATATCATCTACTGAGCATTCAAAAGAGGATTCATCCTGATGGACCGCTAATTTGTTTCCTGGAAGCCGAGTTAATTTCACGATGCTTTTAACCCCATCAATATCAACGAGCCATAGTCCATTTGTAATCTGTTTCAGAGATTGATCGACTACATAACTTTCATGAGCATTGTTAACGAATAAACAATGAACAGGTTCGTTAGGGAGAATGCTGTAATCGAGGTGAATATCGTCATTATCGGTTAAGCCACCATTTTCTAGCGTTACTTGCTTGATAGATGGTGCGACAAGTTTTGCAAGAGGTCGAATTGTAGGTGGTGTCTCATTGTGAGGTTTTTTTATGTCCTCGTTTTGAGTGTACATCTCGCCGTGGCCCGTAGCCAACCATAGCAAGGAAACCCCTGTTTCGAGTGCGCACTGAATTACCCAGTCAGCTGGGAAGCTGTCACGTAACAGCCTGTTTGACATGGTGCTTTTTGAAACATCAAGTTGTTCACTTAGAGCCTGCTTTGTCTTAAGTCCGTAAGCCTTTTGCAGTCGCTCGATAGCTTCTCTACCCCCTGAATCGGCACCCATTGAAATACTCGACATTGAAAAACTCCGTTTGACAACCTTGAATCGGGATCGTAATGTTGTGTTAACTCTTAATGTGAGGTCTTGAGAGTCAGCATAATACGACATAAAACGAATCTAAACCGAGAGATACTGCACTATGAGCACTGATATTTCAATTCGTGTACCAAAAGAGATGGCTACGCCTGCAGAGTTCGCTGAATGGGAAGGTATCTCCCGTGGCTCTGTTTACCAGAAAATTCACCATGGTCAGCTTGCCAAGTACATGGTCAAGAAAGAAAAAAACAAAGGTCGCGTAAGCCTGCGTTATCTGATGTATAAAACTGACCAGGTTCGTGAATCCCTCGGTCATTCCAACTTTCGCGTCATTGTTGGTCAGTAAGTTCAATTATGAGAACTTTTTGAGAGGGATACATGTTTGATTATAAGATTTCCAAACATCCGCACTTTGACGAATCCTGCCGGTCTTTCGCGCTGCGTCATAACATGGCGAAGCTGGCAGAGCGTGTAGGAATGAACGTCCAGACGCTACGCAACAAGCTGAACCCAGACCAACCGCACCAACTCACTCCGCCGGAGATCTGGTTGCTGACTGATATCACAGAGGACTCAACACTGGTTGACGGTTTTCTGGCTCAAATCCATTGCTTGCCGTGTGTGCCATTGAATGAAGTGGCAAAAGAGAACCTGCCGCATTACGTCATGAGTGCAACTGCGGAGATTGGACGAGTAGCTGCAGGCGCAGTATCCGGTGATGTGAAAACCAGAGCAGGCCGTTGCGATGTTATTAATAGCATCAACTCTGTTACACGCCTTATGGCACTCACTGCTGTTTCATTACATGCGCGTTTACAGGTGAATCCGGCGATGGCAAGCGCGGTAGATACCGTGACGGGCCTAGGCGCTTCGTTCGGGCTGATCTGAGGTGGTTATGCTGACTAAAGAACCGTCTTTTGCATCACTGTTGGTTAGGCAAAGCCCTGAAATGCACTTCGGTCATGGCTGGATTGCAGGGAAAGATGGCAAGCGCTGGCATCCGAGCCACGATCAGTCTGAATTATTAAACGGGCTGAAATCAAACCAGATTAAGCCTTCAATCTTTTTAATCATTCACATTGCTCATTTTATTTATAAAGGAGTAAACCGTGTCACGTGATGACTTGAGAATAATATTAGGAGCAATAATCCCAAACATGGAGGAAGGGTTTGAAATTAGAACACGCGACGGTGCAATTCTACGCGTAGATCCAAATTGGGAGTGCTGCAAAGAATTTAAATCAGGGTTACAGACAGAAATTATCAATCAGTTGAAAAGTAAACCTGTCCGCGTCTTTGGCTATAGCTAATTAAATCAGAAAACTTAATGGCGTAAACCCGCCGGGCTTCTTATTGCCCAAACTCAGGAAAAACAACAATGCGAAATATTGAAACCCGAATCACCAAAACAGGACCAGATGATGCTGGCCTTAACCAGATGCTGACTGATGCGCGCATGGAAGAACGCCGTGCACGTGCTGCGGCAATGGCAGCCCGTCTTGATAGCCTAGCTTGCCATATCACGTCACGCCAGCTTAATCACGTTGAAGCGGCGGAACTGCTTCGTATTACGGCTGAAAACATTCAGAACGAAGCGCAGGAGATCCACTGATGGCTGATTCAATGGACCTAGTACAGCAGCGCGTTGAAGAAGAACGTCAGCTCCACATTCACACCGCCTGCAACAGAACGCCGGGCGTTTCCCGTGTGCTCTGCATTGATTGCGATGCACCGATCCCACCAGCACGCCGCCGCGCCATTCCGGGTGTGCAGTGCTGTGTCACTTGTCAGGAGATTGCGGAACTGAAAGGTAAACATTACGTAGGCGGTGCTGTATGAGCACTATCCTGAAATGGGCGGGAAATAAAACCGCAATAATGCCGGAACTGATTAAACACCTTCCTGCGGGCCCGCGACTGGTTGAACCTTTCGCGGGTTCCTGTGCTGTGATGATGGCGACAGACTATCCTCATTATCTTGTCGCGGATATTAATCCAGACCTGATTAATTTTTATCAGGTGATAAAGAATGATGTTGAATACTTCATCAAAGAGGGCCGATATCTTTTTGAAGCCCGTAATGATTCAGAGGCATATTATAAGACGAGACAGGAATTTAACTTGCGCCATGGTGGCGCAATTGAACGCGCATTGTATTTCTTATATTTAAATCGCTATGGTTATCGCGGACTGTGTCGCTATAACTTGGACGGTTATTTTAATGTTCCTTACGGTAATTACAAAAATCCGTACTTCCCTGAAAATGAAATACGCGTTTTTGCAGAAAAGGCACAACGCGCAACGTTTATCTGCGCCAGCTATGACGAAACACTGGCACTGTTGCAAACGGGTGATGTTGTCTATTGCGATCCACCATATGACGGCACGTTTAACGGATATCACACAGCTGGTTTTACAGAGGATGATCAGTACCATCTGGCGTCTATTCTTGAACGCCGGTCATCAGAAGGCCATCCGGTTATCGTGTCCAACAGCGATACGTCTCTGACCCGTTCGCTTTATCGTGATTTTACCCGCCATCGTATAACCGCTAAGCGCAGCATGGGCGTGGCTGCCGGTGATAGTAAAACTGCAGTAGAAATCATCGCCACAAAATCAGCATGCTGGTTTGGTGTTGATGTGGCGTCTGGTCCTGATATCTCGGTGGAAGCTGAGGTGCGGGCGTGGCAGTGAGTAAATTCACATTACATCATGCACAAACCACCGGCGGCTCGAATGAGGCCGCCGTGGCTTTTCCATGGAATGCCCCAAAAAAAGCGGTTAACCCGTATCTGGACCCGGCGGAAGTAGCGCCGGAGTCTGCGCTTTCAAACCTCATCACTCTGTACGCAGCGGATAACGAGCAGGGGCATCTGCGCCGTGAGGCGCTGAGTGATAAGGTTTGGGAACGTTATTTCTTCAATGAACCCCGTGATCCTGTCCAGCGTGAAATAGAGCAGGATCAGCTAATTAGCCATGCCAAAATGGCCCGCGAACAGCAGCGTGTTAATCCCGATTTGGTGATTATTGCCGATGTAAGCGCCATGCCTGCCCATATCAGCAAGCCTCTGCTGGAGCGGATTAAATACTTCCATAGCCTGGGCAGGGCTAAAGCTTATTCCCGCTATCTGCGCGAAACAATCAGGCCTTGTCTTGAGCGGCTGGGGCGTGTGCGTGACAGCCAGGTGTCTGCGTCTTTCCGTTTCATGGCGAGCCAGGACGGGCTGGAGGGGCTGTTGGTACTGCCTGAAATGAATCAGGATCAGGTCAAGCGCCTTTCCACGCTGGTTGCGGCACATATGAGCATGTGTCTTGATGCGGCCTGGGGTGATCTGTTTGTCAGTGACGATGTTAAACCAGAAGAGATCCGCCAGGCATGGGAAAGAGTTGCTGCAGAAGCGATGCGCCTTGAGGTCATTCCGCCTGCCTTTGAGCAGTTACGCCGCAAAAAGCGCCGCCGCAAGCCGGTGCCTTATGAACTGATCCCACCGTCGCTGGCGCGCATGCTGTGCGCGGACTGGTGGTATCGCAAATTGTGGCAGATGCGCTGTGAGTGGCGGGAGGAGCAGCTGCGTGCCGTCTGCCTGGTCAACAAGAAAGCGTCCCCGTATGTCAGCTATGAAGCCGTGATCCACAAACGCGAGCAGCGCCGCAAATCGCTGGAGTTCTTCCGCTCTCATGAGCTGGTCAACGAAAACGGTGCCACGCTGGATATGGAAGATGTGGTGAATGCCAGCAACAGCAACCCGGCGCACCGCCGTAATGAAATGATGGCCTGTGTTAAAGGGCTGGAGTTGATCGCGGAAATGCGCGGAGACTGCGCGGTGTTCTATACCATCACCTGCCCGTCACGCTTCCACGCAACCCTCAACAATGGCAGACCTAATCCGAAATGGACCAGCGCTACGGTCCGGCAGAGCAGTGACTATCTGGTTGATACATTCGCCGCTTTCCGCAAGGCCATGCACAAGGCCGGGCTGCGCTGGTACGGCGTCCGTGTTGCAGAGCCGCACCATGACGGCACCGTGCACTGGCATCTTCTGTGCTTTATGCGCAAAAAAGACCGTCGTTCCATCACCGCGCTGCTGCGTAAGTTTGCCATCCGTGAAGACCGCGAGGAGCTGGGCACCAATACCGGGCCGCGCTTCAAGTCCGAGCTAATCAACCCGCGCAAGGGCACACCGACCAGCTACATTGCCAAATACATCAGTAAGAACATCGACGGGCGCGGGCTGGCTAAAGAAATCAGCAAAGAAACCGGTAGATCACTGCGTGACAGCGCCGAGCATGTCAGCGCCTGGGCGTCACTGCATCGGGTCCAGCAGTTCCGTTTCTTTGGTATTCCGGGGCGTCAGGCATACCGCGAGCTGCGCCTGCTGGCTGGTCAGGCGGCGAGAGTACAGGGCGAACGCAAAGCGGGTGCGCCGGTACTGGATAATCCGCGTCTGGATGCGGTACTGGCAGCTGCGGATGCAGGTTGCTTTGCCACCTACATCATGAAGCAGGGCGGTGTACTGGTGCCCCGCAAACATCACCTTGTCCGCACGGCTTATGAACTTAACGACGAACCGAGCGCCTACGGCGATCACGGCATCCGTATCTATGGCATCTGGTCCCCGATTGTAGAGGGCAAGATTTGCACGCACGCGATGAAGTGGAAAAAGGTTCGTAAGGCCGTTGACGTTCAGGAGGCGGCAGCCGACCAGGGCGCTTGCGCCCCTTGGACTCGTGGCAATAACTGTCCCCCTGTTGAAAATCTGAACAAATCTGGGGGCGATTTACCTGATATTAAAACCATGGATGAGAAGGAACTGCATGAATATCTACACAACATGGGCCAGAAGGAACGGCGGGAGCTGACAGCCAGGTTAAGGCTGGTAAAACCAAAGCGGAAAAAAGCAAACAAACAGAATATTTCGGATCAGCAGCGCGTGGGGCTTGAGGCAGAGCTGATTTCCAGAGGGTTTGATGGTAGCGAGTCAGAGATTGACCTGCTTCTGCGCGGCGGCAGTATTCCGTCAGGTGCCGGGCTTCGTATTTTTTACAGCAACCACCGCCTGCAGGAAGATGACAAATGGCGTCAGTGGTACAGCTGACGCTGGTTTAACAATTTGTGCGTTATTGATTAGCATCAGATCATCCAATTGACTGACAAAAAACAGTTTTACTTTTGTTAGTTCCTACTATACTGTAATTATAAACAGTGGATATATATACAGTTATTGTGTATCCGAGGTAGTGATAGGAGGGAAAATGCAGGATTATCTTTTGGAGTCGTTGAAGCTCCAGCGCATTGATTTTTTTATCAAGCTTGTAGCGGCTAGTGAGTGCAGCGACGAAGAAAAGCGGCTGGCTATCCAGTGGGTGTCCGAACTGACCGACGAGCTGATGGCGAAAATACGCAGCCATGAATACAGCCGGTCAATGGATTTAACCAGCTAAAGGGAATCTGTATGCACATTGAAATAATGATCGATAAAGAGCAGAAGATTAGCCAGGCCACACTGGACGCCCTTGAATCAGAGCTTTACCGTAATTTGCGCCCTCTGTATCCCAAGACAGCAATTCGTATCCGCAAGGGCAGCGCCAACGGCGTTGACCTGAGCGGGTTAAAACTGGATGAAGACAAAAAGAGAGTGATGGAATTAATACAGCAGGTTTGGGAAGACGACAGCTGGTTGCACTAGGGAACGTTGCTGGCGTAAGAACTTGATTCTGACGTCAGCAACGTTGAACAACGAGAGTAGCGAGGCGTTAGCCGCCCTCAATGCGGACAGATAACGAAAAGGCCGGAGGGGATTGAATTTCGTGAAGGGTGAGGCGCGAGCCCCTAGCAAGCGGCAGGCGTTTTGTTATGATGGTTTCTTTTTCTCAGGAAAAAGGCAATGGACATCATTCAGTTACTGGAAGTACTGAAGCCCGCTAAAGACGTGGTAACGGTACAAATTGCGAGTCAAAAGGATCCCCTGACACCGTGGTTTGACCTCGCGAAAGCTGTTCTGCCAACTGCGGCAACTGCTTTTGTTGCATGGCGGGCTATGAATCGTTCACACCGCCAATTTGAAATCACCTCAAAACGGCAATCAGCTGAATTTGACAAAAATATTGCGCAGCAAACCAAAGCACTGAAAGTGCAAACTCAAATTGCTACGGAAATTGAGATAAAAAAAGAAGAATGTCGGAACGTGCGGGAATTATGTGCCCAGTACCTATCCTTAGCGCTTGAATCTGATAGGTACAAAAACGAATATAACCTTGCACTGGATTACATTCATAATGGTAATAACGATTTTATTGATAAGAGTAATGCAGCACATGAAAGCTACATTACATCATCGCATCGTACCCTTTCAGCAAGGATGTTATTGATGACATACCTTAATCCCGAAACCTCATCTTCCTTCGTTGAATCAATCAGGAATGTCGATACATTGCTGGTTTCGTCAGGGCCAAACTTCGGTGGCGCCGTAGGTAAATGCCTTGCGGAATGCGGGATGTACATAGAGAAAAAACAAGCCGAAATATCTACAATCTCAACAGAATAAGCGCTTACTCAAGATGGAAATCATCGTCGAACAAACTGGCAAAGGGTTCACCCCTTCTCATTGCCATGATGTAGTCAATACCAGCGCCCAGCGATGTTGGGCGTTCAAACTCTAACCAAAAACAGTCATCATAAGCTCTTCCAAACCAATAGCCGCTGCCATATTGCAACGCCCGCTGAACGAATAATTATTCCCTGTTTGATTAAAGGCGCAGTGGTGCATGTCTATGCCGCATGAATCCGAATGATCGTTTGAGGATCGTTTTAGCTGAGGCCCGCCAGGAATGGCGGGCTTTTGCTTATGTCATGAAGGTGCATGAAAACCACTACATAAAACGGGCAGGCGTGGCGGGGATACGAGCGCGCGCAAGATGTTTCAATAGTCACACATTTCATGTTAACTTACCGACATATTTGAGCTCGATGCTAATCGCGGCCGTGATATGACGGCCGTAACAATTCATATACTAATGTTAGTGGATGGAACATGAAGGAATCATTTAGCGCTTCATTAATTATTCAAGGCAAACATAAATTTTATAGTTTGACATTGCCAATCGATGTAATTGCCAATTGCTGCTCTCCCAACCCTCGTTCGGACGACCCTCAGCATGGATTTCAACGAAGCTTGGATGAATCTAGGGCAGATTCGATTGCAGACTATATTGTAAATGGTGGGGTTATACCGTCTAGTATTATACTTTCTGCACAGCCAACGGCGGAGTTTGAATACAATAGTAAAAACAAAACGCTGACGTTTAATAGCGATATAAAATCTTTTCTTATCATTGACGGCCAGCATCGTGCATATGGTTTTAGAAAACTGTATGAACGAGGTTTTGATGATAAAAAACTACGGATACCCGTTGTTATTTTTTCTGAATTAAATCCAATAGATGAAGCCAGATTATTTATTGATGTTAACACTCTGCAAAGACCTGTGCCTAAAGAACTACTTTTAGATATCAAAAAATTAGCTGAAACAGAAAATGCAGAAGAGGAGCTTTTAGATTTAATTTTTACAATGTTTGAAACTAGTTCTACTAGTGCTTTAGCTGGTAAATTATCTCGTTTTGAGAAAAAAAGAAACTTCATTTCAAAAGTGACTTTTTATGAGGCATTTAAACTTATAATAAGAGCCTTTGATATATCAAGTCCACAACGATTATTTGAAATATTGAATGCATATTTATTCGCGGCGGAAGATCTTCTAAACGCTCAAGGTGTTAATTTTGATGAGATTATCATAAAACCTACTTCTTTCAAAATACTGGTAGGGCATAGTAAAGCTGTAATTGCTATGATTTTTGATAATTCTCCGGAGTCATCAAGTTTAATAAGTGAACATAAAAAGTATCTGAAACGAAGCCTCAACGGTAATATTGCCACAGTGTTGAATAATAGAGCAACTGTAAAGTCTATAGAATTGTTAGATAATAAGTTGTTGAAAAGAAATATTGTGATATGACAAATTTAGTAAAGATTGAGCGTCTTTTCAAACAATTGGCTTGCCCCTCGGTAATAGGGGCAGGTAGGATTGCTCATGGACGGACAATTGAAAAGTTAGAAGATCTAAATTTTACACTCACAAATATTGTTAAGTCTCCGAGTCAGAAAATTTATCTTCAAATGATTGATTCTAAAGATTTTTCTTATTATATGGCTGGGGAGGCAAATAGGTTTTTTCTTGCGTCTATGATTTCTTTGAACAGATCTCTATCTGAAGAAAGTGAAAATCTATCATGGCAAATTGTTGAGCACTATTATGCTGCATATTATGCCGTTCATTATCTTATACGTATCGCAGGTTTAAGCATTACAAATGTTGATAAGCCAACGCTTCGAGTTATTTTAAGGTCTAATTTAACAGGAAATAATTTCGGCAATCTTGAAAGCGGCTTAAATATAATGCATTATGATAGAGAGTGTGCAAATATTACACTTGAGAAAAGAGATAAAAAAGGTGGGTCCCATATTGATGCTTGGGCATCATGGGTTTCGCTTGTAGAACGTCTTGTGCGAGAAGCTAATTCTGATATTGAAGAGTATGCTGAGACAGCAGTTTATTTGTCAGAGCATTTAAGGTTTGTTAAAAGATCTAATGATACATTTAGCCCAACCGTTATAAGGAATGAGGTGAATTATCAATTCGCCAATAATGCTTGGTGTTTTGATGGTTTAACTAAAGAAAAAATACGGCGGGTTAGGAAAGCCATTAATGATAGGGATCTTTTGTTAAATAATAGTGGTGATTTGCTAGAGAGTTTGGTGTGTAATAATAATTTAATAATATCCTTTGCGAAAAAAGTATTTAACTCAGCATCTGAGAATAATTCGAAAAGTATCTGTCGCGCGCTCTTAAATAAATATAAAAGAAAAATACCAACATTAGTTTGAGAGGGGAAACCCTCTCATTCCTTTATTCAAGATGATATGACGAAAATTGTATAATATCCTCGCCTATCCAATGGTTAAACTCTTGGATTCTTTTCTGAAGCGGAAGCAGTTCATTTCGAACAAAGACGTTACTAGCCTTTTCCACATCCCCAAAACCCCCAACATTGCTAGGCATAATCCCCATCATCTGCGGCGGTACACGATGCGCCGCCATCATGTCATCCCGGCTCACGTTCTTGATGTTCAGAAACTCATCCTTAGCTGCTACCTCTGAGAGCGGGATGATCTGAATACCGTCCTTTTTACCGTTGGGTGAGTACATAAACAGGTTGCGGAAGTTACCAGGTCCTTTGGCGCTTTTCATGGCCTGGCGGATGTTGTTCACGTCCTCCTGGTTCTGCGCGGCATCGGTCATGTACATGATAAAACCTGCGTGGCTGCCGTTGATATAATACTTCCGGCGGAACAGAGTTGCGGACTCATTCAGCAGGGCGGAGGGGATGGCGGACAGGTATTCCGGCAGGCCGTAAATCTCCTGGTTTAAGTCTGGCTCCATCAGATGAAAGATGCTGCCTTTGGTGAACTCATAGGGCTGCGTGGTCATACCGTATTGTACAAACCAGTAGGTGTCGAGGTCGATCCCGCGGCGGGTGTATTTCGCCAGCGATGGCTCCAGCGACAGAATACCGCCGAGCCGGTTGGTGCGCTTCTCCAGATAGGCGTTACCAAACACCAGATAGTCCTGAACAAACCGGCTGAAAGCCTGCTGACTCAGCAGCGGATGCGGAATAAAGGTGCTGGTCAGAATGTTGCGCTTTACGGCAATCGATGAGCTGTGATGCACGGCGGCGCGATAGGTGCGTGCCAGCCCGTCAAAACTCACCGGTGGCTCATACCAGCGGTCCATCTGTACGCACTCCACGTAATCCAGCAGTTCGCGGCGGTCCAGAACCGGGATCGGATCGCCGAAGCTGAATGCTTCTGCAGATGCGCCGCTGCGGTGCTGAACTGCAGTGCGGTTTTTCTTACTCTTACTCATTAAAAAATCTCCACAATATTGCTGATATTGGCGGATTCGCCCTGCAGCGGTTCGTTAAACAGTGCGTGCATTGTTGCCCATGCCAAATCGGCATGGCTGGCTTCCTCGCTGCGGCTGGCTTCGTAGGTTGGGCGGTTGCCGCTGGCGGTAGTGGCGCGGCGGATTGCCATAAAGGACTGCGCAATGTCGGTGTGTCCGGCGTCAAACTCCAGACGGCGGTGGCTGATAATGTCGTAGGCCTTGAGCACCAGGGCGTTTTTGACGTTGGGGTTGTAGACAAACTCCCGCACGGCAGGAAAGAACGCTTTTACGTTCTCATAAACACCGTGACCGACGCCGGTCGAGTCGATGCCGATATAAGTCACGTTGTACTGCTGCGTCAGCTTTTTGATAGCATCAGCCTGGGCGCGGAAGTCCATCCCGCGCCACTGGTGACGCTCCAGAATGCGGAACTTCCCGCCCGGTACAGTGGGCGGTGCCATAACCACGCAGCCTGCGCTGTCACCGTTCTGCGTACCTTTCGCCGGGTCGTAACCGATCCAGACTTCTCTCCAGCCAAACGGGCGCAGCGCCAGCGCCTGAAAATCGGTCCAGACTTCCCAGCTGTCCACCATGCACGCCTGCAGCTCGCTGAGCGGAAATACTGACGCCAGATCGTCAATAAATTCGCACATCAGCAGGTTCTGGTATTCGTCCGGGCTGTACTCCATGCGCAGCTGGTCGAGGTCGAACAGGTTACAACCGCCGCGCACTGCATCCTCCACGGTGACGATCTGGCGGTATTGCCCGTCAGGGCAGAGCAGGCCGCGTACAAGGTTGCTGTGGGTCAGGTCAATATCCACCTTGTCCGCTTTGGCACGACCCCGGTTAAACAGTGCGCCGGACCAGAACGGATAGGCGCTGTGGGTCAGGCTGGACGGCGTGGAAAAGTAGGTTTGTCGCCATTTCTTGTGAATGGCCATACCGGAGGCAACCTTGCGTAGTTCCTGGAATTTCGGTATCCAGAAATATTCATCAAGATACAGGTTGCCGTGGTAGCTCTGCGCCGTACGGGCGTTGGTGCCGAGGAAGTACAATGCTGCCCCATTGGGTAGCACCATGGGATCGCCTTTCAGCTCCACCTCAACTTCTTTGGCAAAGTCGATGATGTACTGCTTAAAAACGTGCGCCTGCGCCTTACTGGCTGAGAGAAAAATCTGGTTGCGTCCGGTCAGCAGGGCATCAATCAATGCTTCACGGGCAAAATAAAACGTGGCGCCAATCTGGCGCGACTTGAGCAGATTGCGGATGCGGTTTGTTTTCCCGGCTTCAAACCAGTGACGCTGATAGTCGAACATAGAGGCGTGGAAGACTTCTTCCAGCTTTTCGATCTGCTCGTCGGTGAAAACATTCTTTTCGGGCTGGCGGCGTGGTCCTTTGTTACGGTTGGCGACTTTCGGGTTTAAGTCCGCTTCGTTGCCGCCATCGTTAAATTTGCCGATCCGGGCGTGGCGCTCTGACTGGCGCGCCAGCAGGTCAATTTCCTTGAAATCTTTCCCTTCTTTATGCTCCTTCATGATGAGCTGGCAGTAACGTGCGGCGGTGGTGAGCTGCATCTGATCCAGCGGCCCATAGTCGCCCCATTTGTCGCGCTTCTTCCAGCTGTGAACGGTTGCAACTTTCTCGCCCAGCATTTCAGCAATGCGGGCTACGCGGTATCCCTGAAAGTACAGCAGCATGGCCTGCCTACGGGGATCGAGGTCTGCGGGGGTCAGTGTCGTGTTCATGGCCCAAACATACGGCCTTGGATGGCGGCTTTCCCCGGCTGCGGTTTGTGTGGTTTACCGTACAAGTGCCGCGCGTTGTTTCACTCCCCCCATCACCGCAAACATAAGGCTCCAGTAAGTTATTTCTAACGGAGCACGGCTCATGACAGTGAAAGCAAAGCGTTTCCGTATTGGGGTGGAAGGTGCCACCACTGACGGGCGCGAAATCCAGCGTGAATGGCTGGTACAGATGGCTGCCAGCTATAACCCGACGGTCTATACCGCTCTGATTAACCTTGAGCACATCAAGTCTTATCTGCCGGACAGCACCTTTAACCGCTACGGCAGGGTGACGGGGCTGGTTGCAGAAGAAATCCAGGACGGGCCGCTGGCGGGCAAAATGGCGCTTTATGCCGATATCGAACCCACGGACGCCCTGGTGGAACTGGTGAAGAAAGGCCAGAAGCTTTTCACCTCCATGGAGGTCAGCACGAAGTTTGCCGACACCGGCAAAGCCTACCTAGTAGGGCTGGGTGCGACGGACGATCCGGCGAGCCTTGGCACCGAAATGCTGGCATTCAGCGCCAGCGCCGCGCATAACCCGCTGGCGAACCGTAAGCAGAACCCTGAAAACCTGTTTTCGGAAGCGGTTGAAACGCTGATCGAACTGGAAGAAGCCCAGGACGAAAAGCCGTCCCTCTTTGCCCGCGTCACCGCGCTGTTCACCAAAAAAGAGCAGACCGATGAGGCGCGTTTCTCCGACGTGCATAAAGCCGTGGAACTGGTCGCTACTGAGCAGCAGAACCTGAGCGAGCGCACTGATAAATCCCTGTCCGAACAGGACAAGCGCCTTTCTGAGCTGGAGTCCTCCCTGCAGGAGCAGCAGGCGGCCTTTGCCGGGCTTGAGCAAAAGCTGAGCAGCGAAGACAGCCGTAAAGACTACCGCCAGCGCGCGCCGGGCGGTGACGCACCGGCAGGCACCCTGACCAATTGCTGATGGAGCATAAAACCCGATGAAAAAGAAAACCCGCTTTGCCTTTAACGCTTACCTGCAGCAGCTGGCGCGCCTGAACGGTGTGGAGATTGAAGAACTCTCCAGCAAGTTCACCGTGGAGCCGTCCGTGCAGCAGACGCTGGAAGACCAGATCCAGCAGTCCGCCGCTTTCCTGACGCTGATTAACATCACGCCGGTCACTGAGCAATCCGGGCAGTTGCTGGGGCTGGGCGTTGGCAGCACCATTGCCGGAACCACCGATACCACCACCAAAGAGCGCGAGCCTACCGATCCGACGCTGATGGAAGACGTGGAATACAAATGCGAGCAGACCAACTTTGATACGGTGCTGACCTACGCAAAACTGGACCTGTGGGCGAAGTTCCAGGACTTCCAGGTGCGTATCCGCAACGCCATCGTCAAGCGTCAGGCGCTGGACCGCATCATGATCGGCTTTAACGGCGTGAAGCGTGCCAAAACCTCCAGTCGTGCTGAAAACCCGCTGCTGCAGGACGTCAATAAAGGCTGGCTGCAGAAAATCCGCGAAGACGCGCCGGATCATGTCATGGGCAGCAAAACCGCAGAAGACGGCACCACTACCGCAGAACAGGTAAAAGTAGGTCCGGGTGGTAAGTATCTAAATCTTGACGCGGTGGTGATGGATACCGTCAACGAGCTGATCGATGTGGAGTATCAGGATGATGACGAGCTGGTTGTCGTCTGCGGACGTGAACTGCTGTCTGACAAGTATTTCCCGCTGGTCAACAAAGAGCAGGACAACAGCGAGAAAATCGCCGCCGATCTGATCATCAGCCAGAAACGCATGGGCGGCCTGCAGGCTGTGCGCGCGCCTTTCTTCCCGGCAAATGCCCTGCTAATCACCCGTCTGGATAACCTGTCCATCTACTGGCAGGAAGACACCCGCCGCCGTTCTGTTATCGACAACCCGAAACGTGACCGGATTGAAAACTTTGAATCAGTCAACGAGGCGTATGTGGTCGAGGACTACCGCTGCGCGGCGCTGGTTGAAAACATCGAAATCGGTGATTTCAGCGCGCCTGCCGCACCGGAAGGTGGGGAATAACGCATGAGCCTGAGTCCCGCACGGCAGCACCGCCTGCGCATTCAGGCCGAACAGGCCGCCCGTGAGGGCGGCAGTGTTCGCCATGCGTCGGGCTATGACCTGATGCTGCTGCAGCTGGCAGAAGACCGTCGCCGCCTCAAGGGCGTCCAGTCCACGGTGAAAAAGGCGGAAATCAAGGTGGAACTGCTGCCGAAATATTCCGCCTGGGCGGAGGGTGTGCTGGCTGCCGGAGGTGCGCAGCAGGATGACGTGCTGATGTATGTGATGCTGTGGCGTATCGACGCCGGTGATTATGCCGGTGCGCTGGAAATCGGGCGTCATGCGCTGCGCCATGGCTGGGTGATGCCGCTGGGCAACCGTAACGTGCAGACCGTGCTGGCAGAAGAAATGGCAGACGCGGCGCAAAGCGCTCTGCTAGCCGCTGCCGGTTTTGATGCCGATCTGCTTTTGCAGACGCTGGACCTGACAACCGATCTGGATATGCCGGACCAGTCGCGGGCGCGTCTGCATAAAGCCATCGGCGCTGTACTGAGCGAAAGCAACCCGGCATCTGCCCTGAATCACCTTACCCATGCGCTGCAGCTCGATCCCCGCTGTGGCGTTAAAAAAGAAAAGCAGCAGCTGGAGCGCAGACTGCGCAATGACAGCCGCTAAAGAACGTGCCCCGCGCACGGGCGGCACGGGGTGGCGAAAGGCACTGCCACATCAAAACCCCGTCCACCGCCCACTTGTTCAGGAGAAAGCCGCATGAAGTTTGTTGCGCCCGAACAGGCACCGGAACAGGCGGAGGTCATCAAAAATACGCCGTTCTGGCCTGATGTGGAGCTGTCGGAATTTCGCAGTGTGATGCGCACTGATGGCACGGTGACGCAGCCGCGTTTAAAGCAGGTCGTGCTGACGGCGATCTCTGAGGTTAACGCTGAGCTGTACGACTTCCGCAACCGTCAGCAGATGCTGGGCTGGCGGACACTTGCTGAGGTTCCCGCAGAAATGCTGGACGGCAAAAGCGAGCGTATCCGGCACTACCACAACGCTGTTTTTTGCTGGGCGCGCGCCGTGCTCAATGAGCGTTATCAGGACTATGACGCCACGGCGTCAGGTGTGAAACGGGGGGAGGAGCTGGCGGAGGCCAGCGGCGATCTGTGGCGTGATGCCCGCTGGGCCATCAGCCGGGTGCAGGATGCACCGCACTGTACGGTGGAGCTTATCTGATGAAAGTGCGTGCGCATCAGTATGACACGGTGGACGCGCTTTGCTGGCGTCATTACGGGCGCACGCAGGGGGTCACTGAGCAGGTTCTGCAGGCAAATCCGGGGCTGGCTGAGTACGGCCCATTTTTACCGCACGGGCTGCAGGTGGAGCTGCCGGACATTACGGCGTCAATCACGGCGCAGACCGTCCAGCTATGGGACTGAATTATGACGCTTGAACGAATCAGCGCCTTTATCACTTACTGCATTGCCGTACTGCTGGCATGGCTGGGCGATCTGTCGCTCAAGGATGCGTCAACGGTTGGTGGCGTACTGATTGGTGTGCTGATGCTGGCGATCAACTGGTACTACAAACACCAGTCTTTCAAATTGTTACGTGGCGGCAAAATTTCGCGGGGGGAATATGAATCCTTCAATCGTTAAGCGCTGCCTTGTCGGGGCGGTGCTGGCTATCGCCGCCACGCTGCCCGGATTTCAGTTGCTTCATACCTCCGTTGAGGGGCTGAAACTGATCGCCGATTACGAGGGATGCCGCCTGCAGCCTTATCAGTGCAGCGCGGGTGTGTGGACCGACGGGATCGGCAATACGTCCGGTGTGGTGCCGGGCAAAACCATCACGGAACGGCAGGCGGCGCAGGGGCTTATCACCAATGTGCTGCGCGTGGAGCGGGCGCTGGATAAATGTGTGGTGCAGCAGATGCCGCAAAAGGTCTATGACGCGGTGGTGTCGTTTGCTTTCAACGTGGGTACCGGCAATGCCTGCAGTTCCACGTTGGTTAAGTTGCTGAACCAGCGGCGCTGGGCAGACGCCTGCCATCAGCTGCCGCGCTGGGTATATGTCAAAGGTGTGTTTAATCAGGGGCTGGACAATCGCCGCGCGCGGGAAATGGCCTGGTGCTTAAAAGGAGCATAACGGAATGAAAAAGAAAGTCATGAGCGTTTTTTTCCAGCTGGCATGGGCTGCGCTGTTGGTTATCAGTCTGCTGTATCCGCGCAGCGGTGCGCCGGTTCTGGTTGGTGCGTCTGTCTGGGTGTCATGCTTCCTCGCCTGGCTGCTTGCTGCGCTGTGCGCCGTCGGGTGGTTCGCCGGAGATCGGGCGCGCGATGAGGTCAGGGCGGCATTGCTGAAATTCAGGGCGCACCCTGTAAAACCCGTGCGTACCTGGGTAATCAGGCTGCTTATTGTTCTGTGCCTGGCGTTTTCGGGATGGGTGATCACCCTGGTGTTTTACCTGCTGACGCTGGTTTTGTATCAGATTGCCCGCGCGCAGCTTCATGAGCCGATGGCGGCCTGATGCGTGCGCTGGCGGTAGTGCTGGCCCTGGCACTTGCGGCGCTGGGCTGGCAGTCGTGGCGGCTTAACAATGCCAGCCACACCATCGAGACGCAGGGCGTGGCGCTGAAAAGCAAAGCGCAGGAGCTGACGAAGAAAAACAGCCAGCTCATCAGCCTGTCCATTCTTACCGAAACCAACAGCCGGGCGCAGATGCAACTTTATGCTGCAGCGGAGGAGACTTCCGCGCTGTTGCGGAGTCGCCAGCGCCGGATCGAGGAGCTAAAACGTGAAAACGAGGATTTACGCCGCTGGGCTGACACTCCTTTGCCTGCTGACATTATCCGGCTGCGGGACCGCCCGGCCCTCGCCGGAGGTGCAGCTTACCGTGAGTGGTTGTCCAAAAGTGACGCAGTGCCGCCTGGACAGGTCAGCGCCGCGCAGTAATGGGGATCTGAACCAGGTGCTGGATGAGACTGAGGCCGCCTGGGCGGCATGTGCCGACAAAGTGGACACGATCATTGCGTGTCAGGAGAGAGACAGTGAACAAGCCGCAGTCCTTACGCAACGCCCTGAATAAATCGGTGGCGTATGTCCGTGACAACCCGGACAAACTGCACCTTTTTGTTGATAACGGTTCGCTGGTTGCAACCGGCTCCCGTTCAATGTCATGGGAATATCGCTACACCCTGAACGTGGTGATTGAAGATTTTAGCGGCAACCAGAATTTAGTGATGGCGCCCGTGCTGCTCTGGTTAATGACCAATCAACCGGACGCCATCAAAAACCCGGAACTGCGCGAAAAACTTTTTACCTTTGACGTCGATATCCTGAGCAACGATCTGTGTGATCTCAGCCTCAATCTGCAGCTCACGGAGCGCGTTATTGTCAGCACAGACGGCACCGTATCGAGCGTAGAAGCAGTGCCGGAACCCGACGTACCCGAAGAAATGTGGACGGTGAAACGTGGATGACCTGCAGAGGGTGGATGACTGGCTGGCGACCCTGCTGGCGAATCTGGAACCGGCAGCCCGCAACCGTATGATGCGACAACTGGCGCAGGAGCTGCGCTGGTCGCAACAGCAAAACATCAGGCTGCAGCGTAATCCAGACGGCACCGCCTTTGAGGAGCGCCGGGTGACGGCCAGAAGTAAAAAGGGGCGCATCAAGCACCAAATGTTCGCCAAATTGCGTACCACTAAATACCTGAAAACTGCAGCCACTGCGGACTCTGCCAGCGTGCAGTTTGACGGCTCAGTGCAGCGTATTGCCCGTGTTCACCATTACGGCCTGCGTGATCGCGTCAGCCGCAAAGGGCCAGAGGTCCGCTACTCCCAGCGCCGCCTGCTGGGCGTGAATGATGAAGTGAAAGAAATGACAAGAGATATATTATTCCGATGGTTGAGTTAGCAACAGTCTCAAAGGATTGAAAGTTCAACATGAAGTTAACTTTAAAGTATGAGGAGATATACCTTATTTTAATAAGAAATAGAGGGTTGTTAAATGTTCTTTAATATTGAAAGGAATGACTTGATGCTACGACAAAAGTTAAAAACGTTTAATCCAACTTTCCATTTATTTTTGTATTGCTTTCCAGAGAGGATTACTATGCCGCTCCAATAATAAATACCATCATTGGTGCATTTGTTAAATAACTCAAAAGATGTGGCATGTATCGTTTTATTGCAGCATTCACGTAATGAGTCTTTCACACAACCCTCAATACAAACTAAAGTATCATTGAATTCAAAATAAGCTTCTGCTTCTGGAGAGTAAGGGAGGTCTCCTGGTAATTCAAGACCGTCCAGTAAAATTCTTATTTTTGTACACATTTCAATAAGATTGTTACTTACAGTGTATTCAAGCCAATTAAAATAATCGTCTTTCTCGATTTCAACTTCTGTTGGATGGCTTAGTGAAGATGGACTTTGTTCTATTTGTTTAAGATATTCCAAAGAGGAGCAGCATAATTGTTTAAGAATATTCGCGTGCTCTTCAATCGCATAAGAGTTAATAGGGTGTTGCATTGTTTACCTCCATTTGCTGAGAGAAAGGTCAATTGTGCTGTCGAGCAAACAATACAGTATTGATGCCACATACATATCATTGGTGCAACCTTTCGTTATGAACGCACAACTAACCGAAATCATGCGCCTTATCACCAACCTGATCCGCACCGGCACCGTAACCGAAGTGGACCGGGAAAAATGGCTGTGCCGTGTGAAAGTGGGCGAGCTTGAAACCAACTGGATTAACTGGCTGACACTGCGCGCAGGCGGTGCCCGTACATGGTGGTGCCCATCGCCGGATGAGCAGGTGGTGGTGCTGAGCATGGGCGGCAATCTGGAAACTGCTTTTGCGTTGCCTGCCATCTATTCCAATCAGTTTGCACCGCCGTCGGATTCCGCGAACGGCTGCGTGACGGAGTACCCGGACGGGGGCTGGTTTGAGTATGAACCCGCTACCGGGCGCTGGCATGTCCGGGGCATCAAATCCATGGTGATCGAGGCGGCGGACAATATCACCATCAAAACCGGTGAGTTTTTGGTGGAGGCTGACACCACGCGCATTAACAGCGAGGTGGTGATCAATGGTGGCGTCACCCAGGGCGGCGGCGCGATGAGTTCTAACGGGATCGTGGTGGATGACCATGAGCATACTGGTGTTGCGAAGGGTGGTGCAAATACCGGAGGTCCGGTATGACGCTGTACATCGGCATGAACCAGAAAGACGGGCAGAGCATTACGGACACTGACCATCTGCGCCAGTCAGTGCGGGATATTCTGCTGACGCCGCAGGGCAGCCGGATTGCCCGCCGGGAATATGGTTCCCTGCTGTCCGCCCTGATTGACCAGCCGCAGAACCCGGCGCTGCGCCTGCAGGTCATGTCTGCGGTCTATGTGGCCCTGAGTCGCTGGGAACCACGGCTTACGCTGGATTCCATCACCATCAGCAACAATTTTGACGGCTCCATGGTGGTTGAGCTTACCGGGCAGCGCAACAACGGCGCGCCGGTTTCCCTTTCGGTATCTACAGGAGCAGACAATGGCGGTAATTGACCTTTCCCTGCTGCCCGCGCCGCACATAGTGGACGTGCCGGATTTTGAGACGTTGCTGGCTGAGCGCAAAGCCGCTTTTGTGGCCCTTTATCCGGCGGATGAGCAGGACGCGGTACGGCGCACGCTGGCGCTGGAATCTGAACCCGTCACCAAGCTGCTGCAGGAAAGCACCTACCGCGAAATCCTACTGCGCCAGCGTATTAACGAGGCCGCGCAGGCGGTCATGGTGGCGTATGCCATCGGCGGCGATCTCGATCAGCTGGCAGCTAACTACAACGTGAAACGCCTGACGGTAACGTCTGCCGATAACGACGCGGTGCCGCCGGTCGCTGCCGTCATGGAAAGCGATGAGGCGCTGCGCCTGCGTGTTCCGGCTGCGTTTGAGGGGTTGTCCGTTGCGGGGCCGACGGCGGCCTATGAGTTTCACGCCAGAAGCGCGGACGGGTGCGTGGCAGACGCCAGTGCAACCAGCCCGGCACCGGCGGAGGTGGTGCTTACCGTGCTGAGCCGTGAGGGGGATGGTACGGCAGGAGATGACCTGCTGGCGGTGGTGGAGCAGGCGCTTAACAGCGAGAACGTGCGCCCGGTGGCTGACCGCCTGACGGTGCGCAGCGCCGAAATAATCCCGTACAGTGTGGATGCGACGATCTTTCTTTATCCGGGGCCGGAAGCTGAGCCGGTGATGGCGGCGGCAAAAGCCAGCCTGCAGAAGTACATCGCCAGTCAGACGCGGTTGGGCCGTGATATCCGTTGCAGCGCCATTTATGCCGCGCTGCATGTAGAGGGCGTCCAGCGTGTGGAGCTTGCCTCCCCGCTTGCAGATGTTGTGCTGGATAAGACGCAGGCGGCGTCCTGTACGGATTGGAGCGTAACCAACGGGGGCACGGATGAATAGCCTGATGCCGCCCGGTTCATCGCCGCTTGAGCGCCGACTGGCGCAGACCTGCAGCGGAATTTCCGATCTGCAGGTGCATCTGCGTGATTTGTGGAACCCGGCAACGTGTTCGGTCAGCTTTCTGCCGTATCTGGCGTGGGCATTTTCCGTTGACCGCTGGGACGAAAGCTGGACGGAGAACGTCAAACGCCGGGTGGTGCAGGATGCTTTCTATATCCATCAGCATAAGGGGACAACCAGCGCAGTGCGGCGCGTGGTGGAGCCGTTCGGCTTCCTGATCCGCATCATTGAGTGGTGGCAGACCGGCGAGACGCCGGGGACATTCCGCCTGGACATTGGCGTACAGGACCAGGGCATCACGGAAGAAACCTATCTGGAACTTGAGCGGCTGATCGGTGATGCCAAACCGTGCAGCCGTCACCTGATCGGCATGTCCATCAACCTGCAGACCAGCGGGCCGTATTTTGTGGGGGCCGCCACTTACACCGGCGAAGAAATCACGATCTACCCGTATATCAACGACACCATTATTTCCGGCGGCACCGCTTATGAGGGCGGGGCAGTCCATGTTATTGACACAATGAGAGTGAATCCATGAGCGCAAAATTTTACACCCTGCTGACGGATATCGGGGCGGCGAAACTGGCAAGCGCCGCCGCGCTCGGTGTACCGTTGAAAATTACCCAGATGGCGGTGGGCGACGGTGGTGGCGTATTACCCACGCCAAGCGCGCAGCAGACCGCGTTAGTTGCTGAAAAACGCCGCGCAGCGCTTAATATGCTGTATATCGATCCGCAAAACAGTAGCCAGATTATTGCTGAGCAGGTGATTCCCGAAACGGAAGGCGGTTGGTGGATTCGTGAGGTCGGTCTGTTCGATGATACCGGCGCGCTGATTGCCGTGGGCAACTGCCCGGAGAGCTACAAACCGCAGTTGGCTGAGGGGAGCGGGCGCACGCAGACTGTCAGAATGGTGTTGATTACCAGCAGCACTGATAACATCACTCTGAAAATTGACCCGGCAGTGGTGCTGGCAACCCGTAAATATGTTGATGACAAGGTGCTGGAACTAAAGGTGTATGTGGATGACCTGATGGCGAAGCATGTCGCAGCTAACGATCCTCATACGCAGTATGCGCCAAAAGCCAGTCCGACATTCACTGGTACGCCAAAAGCACCGACGGCAGCGGCAGGCAATAATTCCACGCAACTAGCAAACACGGCTTTTGTGCAGGCGGCAATTGCTGCACTGGTGGCATCTTCTCCAGCTGCACTCGATACGCTTAACGAACTGGCGGCGGCGTTGGGAAACGATCCTAATTTTGCCACCACCATGACAAATGCGCTTGCCGGAAAGATGGACAAGGCAGCCAATGGAAAAGACATTGCTGATGTTTCAGAGTTTCTCAAAAACCTTCAATTAGGAGAAGCGGCAAAACGGGATGTCGGAACCGATGATAATCAGATACCGGACATGTCAGCCTGGGCCAGCGGTGACGGCTGGCGGCGTACCCCAGATGGTTACATTGAGCAGTGGGGAAC